>Ga0066376_10000172_pt1 | contig 56587 bp, 52 predicted proteins | sample Knorr_S15_td_Bot_FD_77009 | JGI IMG/M metagenome (GOLD analysis project Ga0066376, IMG submission 77009) | Marine microbial communities from Southern Atlantic Ocean transect - Knorr_S15_td_Bottom_ad_5009_LV_A | ecosystem: Environmental > Aquatic > Marine > Oceanic | place: Southern Atlantic...
TCATCGGAGGCTTGTCGATGACTCCGCTGAGGGCGGTCGTGACCGATTGGATCGGCGCCGTATTGGGTGGCCAGCCGGCCGAAGCACCGAGCGCCACCGTGGTCGGCCCCAGTGTGTTCTCCTTCGCCGTGAGCGGTTCGACGTTCGAGATCCGGGTCCCAGGCGCGCAGCCCTCCGGCCGCCTCGTCGTCATCATCGACGACGTCACACGCGGCTCGGCCTCCGTGATCGGGGGCGACGGTACGGAAGAGATCGTGCTTCGAGCCGGGGCTGGCCGCCTCGATGTGCTGGTAGGGCGCAGTTCGGAAGCGGAGTACAGAATCGTCCTGCCACCTCAGGTGGCCGGAGTCTCTGTGATCCTCCAGGCGGGCGCGCTGGTGCCCGACTGGCGCCCTGACGCCGAGTCGATTCCCAGGACCTGGTCGGTGCGGCTAGGCGGTCGCTAGCGCCACTCTTGCGCGGCCGAGGCACCGGATTCTAAGCTGCCCCCTCGCAGTTTTTGTGCGGCCCCCGGACCCCTCGGAGTCATACATGACGAGCGCGCAGCACGCTGAGCAACCACATCTGACACCCGTTCAGAGATTCGGAGAGCTGATCGCCGACAAGGTGGAACGCTGGATGCCGAGTCCGTTCCTGTTCGCGATCATTCTGACGTATGTGGCTGCCCTCGCGGCGTTTCTCTTGCAGGGGTCCGGGCTGACCGAGATCACTACGTCCTGGTACGACGGATTCTGGTCTCTGCTTCAGTTCGCGATGCAGATGGTACTCATCCTCGTGAGCGCAACGGTGGTAGCATATCACCCGCGCGTGAAGCGACTGATTCTGCGTCTGGTGCGACTTCCCAAGAACGGTAGGCAGGCGGTTCTGCTGGTCGCCCTGGGAGCCATGCTGACGTCTTGGATCTCCTGGGGTCTAGGACTCATCTTCGGCGCGATCCTCGCCAGGGAGATGGGGAAGCAGGCAGGTGAGAAGCAGATGGCTGTCCACTATCCGCTCTTGGCCGTGGCGGGCTACATGGGGATCGGCCTGACCTGGGGCTGGGGCATGTCCAGTTCGCCGGGCATGCTGCAATCGATCGATGGCAACGTGCTGATGCAGCTCGGCTTCATCGACCGCGTGGTCCCGTCCACGGAGTGGGTCTTCCATCCATATCCACTGATGCTCACCGGGCTGGCGATCGCCTACGCCTGCGTCATGCTCTACCTGCTCTGTCCGCCGGCGGAGAGCTGCAGAGGAATGGAGCACTATGTCCGTCTCGACGGCGAGGCCGAAGCCGAGGCCGAAGCTACGGTGACCTCTGGCCCGTCGGATCAGAAGCCCACGCTCGCGGACAGGCTCGACAACAGCAAGATCCTCGGCGGCCTTCTGGCGTTGACCGGGGTCGTGCTGACCGTGAATGCGTTTGTGACGGGCGGTCTCGCGGCGCTCGATCTCAATGTGTTCAACTTCGGATTTCTCATGATCGGCCTCTTGCTCTACATGAGTCCGTCCAAATATCAGAGGGACTTCTACGAGGCCGTTCACGGGAGCGCGGGCGTGATTCTGTTATTCCCGTTCTATGCCGGAATCATCGGAGTGATGACCGGAACCGGTCTCGTAGACACCATGACCGAGTCGCTGCTCTCGATCGCCACCGAGGACACCTTCGCGGTGACTGCGTGGATCACGGGTGGCATCCTCAACGTCTTCGTGCCCTCCGCCGGTGGCGAGTGGGCCATCATCGGTGGGCCGATGCTGGCGGCGGGTGCCGACCTGGGAATTCCGGCCGGCCAGACCATCGCGGCTTATGCGGCCGGAGATGCACACACGAATCTGCTCAACCCCTTCTGGGCGATCCCGCTGCTGGCGATCACAGGCCTGCGCGCGCGGGACATGTTCGGCTATGCGATCACCGTGATGCTGCTGCTGATCCCGTTCCTGGCGATCGTGTTCTACTTCCTGCCGTACTGAGGAGACGCCGCACGATGCACCGACCGGGACCCCGAGCGTGGTTCGCATACGCACCGAGGCCAGCGCGGACGTGGATCGGGTGAACCAGATCCAAGACGGTGTGGGGAGCCGGGCGTCTTAGGCGCTCAAGTGCCGCCCTCGGGGCTTGCCAGCAGTGCGTGCCGGCGCACATACGGAACGTCGAATTCGTCCAACACCACCCCGACGACGAAGTCATCGTGGATTGCGAGCAGCCGCGTATCGGGTGGGGTGTGGACCGTGCCGAGAAGCTCTCCCGCGGGGCTGAACACGAGCCAGTCGTACCCCTCGGACCCGTCGTATTCCGTCAACGCGACCCATATGTCACCACTGTCGGCAATGACGATGCTAGCGAACGACGGTAGGCGGTCCGGCAGGAACCCGAGGTTCAACATCCGCGTCGTCGGATTGAGCTCACCGTCGCCCAGTTCCTCGCGTATCGCTGCCTCCTGGTGGGCCCTGATCTGATCGGCGGTCGCGGGGTGTGCGACACCCCGGACCCTGAGCAGCGTCGGGGCGTCCCCCGCTTGTCCCAGCAGCGCCAATTCGAAAGCGTCGCTACGGCCGAGGATCGTCCGCCGTCCGTCCGAGCGCACGAAGGCCCTGGCGGAGTAAGGTGCCGGCGCTTGCTGCGTCGCGAACACTCCGCTGGCGCGAACTTGGACAGCACGAGCCATGCCCCGGTCCGCCATCACGCGCACGGTGTCGATGAGCATCCCTGTTGGATCGAGGTGCTCGATCGCGATCGAATCGAGGTCGAGGCGCATATCTTGCGGCCCCGATTCCCCGCTCGGGTTGATCCAGGGAGACTGTGACAGGTAGGTGCCGTCGTCGAGGCGGATCACAAATACCGGTCGCCCGATGTCGTCCGATCGAAGCGTCGTCATCTCGATGAGATCACCGCTCACCAGGAAGGACGTGACGCGCCTGCTGCGACGGTCGAAGACGAACACGGTATCACCGGCCAGACCCACGATCGCCGGCGCGCTCGCAAACTCACCAGGCCCCTCCCCCCGTTGGCCAATGGTGCGAACGTATGTGCCCGTCGCATCGTACACGCGCAGCTCCTGGGCCAATGCGTCCGACACGACGAAGGAGCCATCTCGTGTTACCGCCAGGCCGGGAATTCGCGAGAACGAGTATTCCGGTGCACCGTCCCGCACTCCGATCTCCAGGTCGTGCTCGGCGGCGACCCGGTATGTCGGGATCTGCACGTCCTTGAGCTCGTATGTGACGATCCGGACGCCTGCGCTGTCGAGTGCCTCCGCCGTCGGCCCCTCAGCCTGATCCCCGGAACAGGCACCGGCCACCACCGCGGCAAACGCGGGTACGGCCCACCGTGCTGCCCCTCTCATGTCGGGCCTCCCTGCTCGAGCGATGTCTCGCCTATCCCGTAGCGCGTGCCGCGGACGGTCGATTCACCACCAATAGTACGCCGCCCACCAAGATCAGGCCGACGGCTATGAGGGCGATGCGGAGTGCTTTGTCTTGGCCAGAGTCTTCCATGCGTCATAGTTCCTGAGCAGGTGGTGATGAGCCCGAAGATCCCCTCCCGTAATCGACTCTAGCTTATGGGCGGCGGACCCGTGACTGGACAGCGATCGCGCGCCCTCACAGCCCGAGCAGATTCACTTGGATCTTCACGAGCCCTCGATCACTGGCCCAAAGGTCGAGCTCCGGTGTGGCGAGATCGTCGACCACCGGCTCGGCGCCTCCGAGCTTTCGGAGGTCGACAGCCTTGAGGTAACGCGCACAACTATCGCACGCCTCGACCCGGACGTGCGGGACCGATTCCACTTGGTGAACGTGCAGCCCATCCGCGTCCACGGATCTACAGTGGGCGCACGTGAGCCGAGGGAAAGGCCATTCCGTAGCACAGAGCGTGCAGACGAGGAGGCGCCTCCCGAGGGCGCCCGGGTCGTCCCGCAGCACGCCGACCTGAGGCGGGGAGCTGCACACCGGGCAGCTCGTCAGGAGCGCGGTGGCGCCGCCCGCGCCGCGTGCCTCCCCACCCACGATCACCCAGACCACGGCTTCCGAGAAGGATCTCTGAAGGAAGTCCCCGGGATCGCGTTCGAGCCAGAAGGTCCGCAAGACCTCAGCTCGCTCGTCGGCACCAGCCTCGAGTAGGGCTCGGGCGGCGCTTGCCATCACCGGCGTCCCAATCGGCTCCAGCGCCCGCAGAAAATCGGCGAAGGCCGGCTCCATGGCGTCATGGGGAAGATCCTCGAGCCGAAGAGGCTGGCCCCGCATCCCCTGAATTCCGAAGTTCTCTGGGGCACGAGCTATCTCTTGGGCAACGCCTTCCTGGAGCTCGACCAGCCCCACGTAGAACTCGAGCATCTCGTCGGCGTGCGGGACGCTGGAGAGCAACTCGATCGCCCGGGCCCGGCGTCGTCGCCAGAGGCCCTCACTCAAAGGTCGGCCTGCTCCTTCTCCCACCGGGGATGATGGAGGCGAGCCCAGCCGCGACTCACATGTCCGTGTAGCATCGCTCCCAGGGTGCCTGGATACGCGACGGTACCCAGGTAGACGTGCACGATGAGCAACAGGCCGCCCGCCAAGGTGGTCGCGTAGTGCAGGAGGCGCATCACGTTCACGGTGCCACCGTAAAAGGGACCCAGGCCGAGCACGCCGGCTGGCATCCAGATCGGGATGCCCGAAGCGAGATGCACGACGCCCAGGGCCGTCATCGTCCAGAAGAAGAGCTTCTGGCCCGCGTTGTATTTCCCTGCCGGCGGCACGCCGTCCTTCTGACGGGTGGCGTAGGCGCGTATGGCTTTCAGCCACGCCCGATCGTCACCCTCGAGCCTCATGTCCTTCGCCCAGATGAAGAACGTGCTGCCCAACGAAAGCGAGAAGAGCATCCCCACCCATGGGTGAAGGAGCCGGGCGGTCGGACCACCGCCCGAGAGCACGGTGATCCAAAACAAGCGAGGATGGCTGAACGCCAATCCGGTGAACAGCAGATAGACGAACGAGAGCCCGAGCGTCCAGTGAACCACGCGCTCGAAGTAGGTGAAGCGCTCGATCCGGCTCACGCCTGCTCCTCTTCCTCAGCCACCTCGGGCCCGTACTTCAAGTAGTGGAGTGCCGTGCCGATCAGGCCGAGCCCCATCATTCCCATTCCGAGTTGCTTCAGTCCCGCCAGCGCTGCGAGGGCGCCCGGGGCCGCGGTCGGGTCTTCGGGCAGATCGTAGTCGGCGAGCCGGTCGCCGTGCGGCACGACGTACATCATGTGCGTGCCTCCGACACCCTCCGGGTCGTAGAGCGTCGCGTTCTCGAAGCCCCTGTCCTTGAGGCGGTCTACCTTCTGCCCCGCGAGCGCGACCATGTCGTCCTTGGTGCCCCAGCTGATCGCGTTGGTCGGGCACGTCTTCACGCATGCCGGCTCGAGTCCCACCTCGACCCGATCGACGCACATGTTGCACTTGTAGACCTTCTTTGTCTCCGCACTGAAGCGTGGCACGTCGAAGGGGCAGCCCGAGATGCAGAGCTGGCAGCCGATGCAGTTGTCTTGGTTGAAGTCGACGATGCCGTTCTCGTACTGCACGATGGCGCCCGGGGCCGGACAGGCGTAGAGACAGCCCGGCTCCGCGCAATGCAGGCACGCGTCCTTCTTGATCAGCCACTGCAGGTCGCCATCGACTTCGATCTCGCTGAACCGCATCAGGAGCCACGTGTCCGAGCTCAGGTCCGGGTGGCTTTGAAAGCTGGCGAAGTTGCGGCTCGGCTCGACCTTCAGCTCGTTCCACTCCTTGCAGGCGACTTCGCAGCCCTTGCAGCCGATGCAGCGGGAGATGTCGATGAGCTTGGCGAACTCCGGTCCCTCGGTGCGGATTCCCCTGCTGAGCGAAGGGTCGGGGTCCGGCGAGGCCGACATGCGTTTGATCGCCAGAGAACTCCCGGGCAACTGAGCCATCAGGATCGCTCCATATTCACGAGGAATGCCTTGAATTCGGGACAGTTCGTATTCGCGTCCCCGACGAAGGGCGTGAGGTTGTTGGCCATCGACCCGTGTGTGATGCCCTTGAAGCCCCAGTGCACGGGGATGCCGATCGTCCAGCACGTTTGGCCGTTGACGATGAGCGGCTTGATACGCTTGGTCACGATGGCCAGGCCCTCGACCTCACCGCGCGCCGACCAGACACGCACGCGGTCTCCGTTCGCGATGCCCTTCTCCCCGGCGAGACCTTCCGGTAGCTCGACGAAGAAGTCCGGCATCAGCTCCACCAGGCCCGCCACGTTGCTCGTAACGAAGTGCTCGCGCTCGACCACGCGATAGACGGTGCATGCGTAGGGATACTCATCCCTGGTGGCGAGCGCCTCGCGCACGCCGTCGTACCAGCGTATCGCCGGGTTCACGGCGACGTCGTCATGGAGGATGTTCGGCGAGGGACTCTCAACAGGCTCGTAGTGCTCCGGAATCGGACCGTCATTCAGATAGGTCGTGAAGAGTCGGGCCACGCCCTCCTCCGTCATGATGAAGGCGCCGGCCTGATCGGGGGGCGTGGTTCGCCCGTAGTCGGGCACGTCGCCGATCCACTCACGTCCGTTCCAGCGGATGCCGGGGCGAGTCTCGTCCCACGCGTTCCCGTCACCGTCGGCTGACGCGCGGTTGTAGAGCACGCGTCGATTCATCGGCCAACTGAACGCCCAGTCGTGGTGGAAGCCCATGCCGCTCGGGTCCGCGGTGCCCCGGCGGGCCATCATATTGCCTTCTTCGGTGAACGAGCCGCTGTAGAGCCAGTTCCTGCATGAGGTGGTGCCGTCGTCCCGCAGGCCGGCGAATGACGGGAGGAGTCGCCCGCTCGGCAGGTCGTATCCGTTGATCTCCTGCGCGAGCTCTTCGAGCGTGGGCTCGCGGGGCTTCAGATAGTTCCACTGCAGGTTGAGGATCGGCTCGTGATAAGCGCCGCCTTCTTCCTGATAGAGCTCCTTCACGCGCCACGCGAGTTCCGAGAGGATCCAGGTGTCGGATCGCACGTCACCCGGTGGGTCGATCGCCTTCTCTTTCCACTGCGCCCAGCGACCGGAGTTGGTGAACGAGCCACCACGCTCGATCCAGTGTGTCGCCGGCATATAGAGAACCTCCGTCGCGAGCTCCTCCGGATTCACGCCGGGCGCCCGCCAGAACTCAGCCGAGTCGAGCATGAACGGGTCGATGACGACCTTCCATTCGAGCTTCTTCATCGCTTCGAGCAGGCGGGGCACATCCGGTCCGGCCAATAGCGGGTTGAAGCCGAGCGCGATCAGTCCTTTGAGGCGGCCTTGGTAGGCCTGGTCCCACATGGAGAGCCAGGTGGAGTCGTCCGCCGGCTTGGCCAGATAGTGGTAGCCGAAGTCGTTTTCCGGCCCCACCGCATCCCCGAACCAAGCTTTCATCTGGGAGACGAAGAACTTCGAGTAGTTCCCCCAGTAGTTCACGGTGTCCGGCACCAGCGGCACCGGCGTGGAATCCGCCAAGTGAGCGGACAGCGATTGCTGATGGGGCGCGGGCACGCGCAGGTAGCCCGGAAGGATGCCCGCGACGATCGCGTGATCCGTCGCGCCCTGCACGTTGGCGTGGCCGCGCAGCGCGTTGATGCCCCCTCCCGGCCGTCCGATGTTGCCCAGCAGCAGCTGCATGATCGCCGCCGTGCGGATGATCTGGCTGCCCACCGTGTGCATGGTCCAGCCCACGGCATACATGATGGTGCCCACGCGGTCGGCGGTGCCCGTCGAGCAAATGATCTCGGCGACCCTGCTGAAGTCCTCCGCCGAGCATCCGGCGATTTGCGCGACGGTCTCCGGCGTGTAGCGGGCGTAGTGGGTCTTGAGGATCTGGAAGACGCAGCGCGGATGTTGGAGCGTCATGTCCCGACGCACGTATCCGTCGCTCCCGCGCTCGTAGTCCCACGTTGTCTTGTCGTACGCGCTGGCCGCCGCATCGAAGCCGCTGAAGAGCCCGTTGTCGAAGGCGAAGCCTTCCTGGACGATGAAGGACGAGTTCGTGTGGAGGCGGACGTACTCCTCGTGGTAGAGGTCTTCGTCCAGGATCTTCCGGATGAACCCGCCCAGCATCGCGATGTCGGATCCGGGGCGGATCTGTAGGTGTCGGTCCGCGACGGCGGACGTGCGTGTAAACCGTGGGTCTACCGTGACGATCTGCGCGCCGCGCTCATCCCGTGCCTCGAGAGCCCACTTGAAGCCACACGGATGATTCTCAGCCGGGTTGGCTCCCATGACCAGAACCACGTCGGCGTTCTTGATGTCCTTCCAGTGGTTGGTCATGGCGCCGCGACCGAACGTTGCCGCCAAACTGGCGACTGTGGGGCTGTGTCATATTCGGGCCTGGTGGTCGATGTACATGAGGCCCATCGCCCGCATGGTCTTCGTGATGAAGTACGCGTCCTCGTTGTTGACGGTCGCGCTTCCCACCCAGCCGATGCCCTCGCAGCGATTGACGGTGCGCCCCTGCTCGTCGCGTTCTACGAAGGTCTCGTCGCGGGCGTCCTTGAACTTCCGGGCGAGCCAATCGAGCGCGAAGTCCCAATCGACGTCTTGCCACTCGGTCGCGTTGGCGGCGCGGTACTTCGGCCCCTTCTCGAGTCGCGGGTTCATCGCCAGTTGCATCTGCGAGGCCCCCTTGGGGCAGAGCGTGCCACCGTTGATGGGGCTGTCCGGATCGCCCTCGACATGCACCACCGAGTTCACGGTGTTCAGCCCGCCGGACCCGTGCACGTAGGCGATCGTGCCGCAGCCCACGGCGCAGTACGGACATACGGTCTTGAACTCCTTGGCGTTCGAGATCTTGAGTCCACGCGACGCGGCGTAAGCTGGCTTCAAGTCGAAGCCCAGCGAACTCGCGAGCAGGCCACCGCCGGTGATCCCGGTGATCTTGAATAGATCCCGACGTGAGATGTCTACCACGTGTGTCTCCTGCTTCATGGGACGAGAGGCACGGGAGGACGGGCTGAGGCGGCGAGCAACCGCTCGACTCGGAAACGGCTATTCCTGCGACAGCGCCAACACCGGATCCACCGCGCTCGCGCGATAGGCCGGCACGTAGCACGCCGTAGCGGTGACGAGCACGAGGATCGCAGACAGCCCGGCGATGAGACCTGGATCCAGCGCGCTCATTCCGTAGAGCAGAGCTCCGATCACGCGGGCCGAGGCCAAGGTGCCCGCGATGCCAGCGCGACGCCCAGCACGGCGGGCGCCAAGCCGTTGCGCACGACCAGGGCTCGGATGTCCTTGCTACTCGCTCCCAGCGCGATCCGGACCCCGATTTCGTGCGTGCGTTGCGCCACGGTGTACGCGACCACTCCATACAAGCCCACGACGGCGAGCAGGAGAGCGACCGCGGCGAAGATCCCGCCGATCAACATGTGGAAGCGCGGACGCGCCAGGGAGTTGTAGATCCGCGTGTCCAATGTCGACATGTCGATGGTGAGCGTGTTGTCGATCGACAGAACGGCCTCGCGGATCGCAGGCGCGAAGTCCAGTGGGTCCGTTGCGGTCCCTTGGACAGCGGGTTCCTCAGGACCGTTGCATCCGTTCCGGATGTATCCGGCGAGGCCGGCGGACCGCTGTTGAGATGTTGCGCCTCCGGGGCGCCCGGAATAGCGTCCTGGCCATGATGAAGAGAACGAGGCTGCTCCGTCGGGTTGCCCTGTCGGTCGCCGGATGCTTTGCAATCGCGTGTGCCGACCGACACGCGCCAGACGACCCGACCGAGGCGGGGGCTCGGGCGGCGGACGGGGCGCTCGACGAGGTGATCGAGGGATACGTCGACCTCCGCCGGGGCGGCGGGGGAGGCAGCGTCGATCTCTCCGAGGCGGCCTTTCTGGCAGCCATCGACGCGGACCGAGCGCTTCTCGAAGAAGCCCGGGCCGTCCGTCCAGAGGGCTTGTCGCTCGAAGAGGATGTCGACCGCAGGCTGCTCATCGCACTCCTGGAGTCTTCCGTTCGAAGCGCCGAGGACCGGCGCCGCTGGAAGAACGACGCGGCCCTCTATGTCCCCTCGGGCGCCCTGGGGCGAGCGCTCGACCCGGAGGCCACGAGCGCGTCCACTGAAAGGGCCGAACGACTCGCAGGAGTCTTGGCCGGTCTGGCCGAGCGGCTCGAACAAGGGCGCCTCAATCTCGATCGCCCGCCGCGGCGCTTTACCGAGGCCGCCGTCTTCCAGACCGAGAGTACGTTGGGAATGCTCCGGGAGATCGGGCCTTCATTGGCGGAGGAAGCGGGAGGAGATCTCGATCAGGCGGTCGACGCTGGCATCACGGCACTCGAGGGTTACCTGCGTTTCCTGGAGGACGACCTGCTGTCCCGATCCGATGGTGACTGGGCCATCGGCAAGGTGGAGTACGACTTCATTCTCCAACACCGGTGGTTCCTCGATGCGGATGCCGACGAGATCCTCGAGCGCGGCAGGGCCGCCTTCGATGAAACCGTCCGAGAGGCGCAGGAGGTGGCCGACCGCATTGCTCCCGGCCAGCACTGGGTCGACGTTTATGAGCGTCTCAAGGACGATCATCCGGCCACGGACGGGATCAAGCAGGGATACCAGGACCAGATGGACGCAGCCCAACGCTTCGTGATCGAGCATGAGGTCGTTTCTCTGCCGGACGGCGAAAGCGTCGTGACGATCGACACACCCCCAGCCATGCGCCGCTCCTCGCCGTTCGGGACCTTCCAATCGGTGGGTGCGTTCGGAGAGGGACTCCAGGGCCGGCTGGTGCTGACCCCCATCGAGGATTGGATGACGCCGGAACAGCAGGCCGAGAGGCTCCGCTCCCACCACACGGCCTGGCTGCCGGTCATCGCTGTGCACGAGGCCTACCCTGGACACCACGTGCAGGCCATCAAGCTCAGGGAGAATCCGCGCATCCTGCGGAAGGTGGTGAGGGAGTCGATCTTTTCCGAGGGATGGGGGCTGTTCACAGAGGAACTGATGTTCGAGTTGGGCTTCCTGCAGGGGGACGACGTGCGACTGACCGTCCTTCGCAATCGCCTGTGGCGTGCCGCCCGCGTCATTCTGGACGTCAGCCTGCACACCGGCGGCATGTCGGTGGAGGACGCCGTGGACTTTCTGGTCGAGGAGGTCCGGTTCGAGCGCTACGCAGCGGAGCTGGAGGTCGACATGTACACGCGGCGGGCAACCTACGTGCTCGGCTACCTCATTGGCATGCAGGAGATCGAGGCCATAAGGGAGGACTACATAGAGGCGTTCGGAGAGCCCTCGCCCCCCAGTCAGTTGTACGACCGCCTCCTGAGAATCGGCTCGATTCCGCCAGCCCTGGTGCGGGAAGAGCTATTGCAAGGTCGGTAGTCGACCTTTCTCCGGCCTAGTTCCCGCCCCCTCCGCGCTCAGCCGACGACATCTGGGCGTTCATCAAGCGGCTGAGCAAGCCCTCGACCCTTGTAAGCTCGTTCGCGGTCAGATCGGCGAGGAAGCGGTCTGACGCCGCAACCCATGCGTCGTGGTCGACAGCGCGCGCGGCGAAGTCCAATGCCGCGAGGATCTCGACTCGCTCGGCGGACGGTTCGACAGGCGCCGGCGCTGGCTGCCCGCGACGTGCTCGCGGCGGCACGAGCGCAAACGAGACCGTTCGAATCCGGTCGGCGTCCGCCTCATCGGCCATCCAGCAGGCACTCGGCGGCGCGATGCCCGCGGTGAGGTACGGGAGCCAGAAGTTGAGGCCGGCAAACGGACCGTTGGAGGACGGGATGAACCAGGTGTGCAGCATGTGCAGCGTCTGATCCGGGCCGGCGAACTCAGGGTGGTCATGCCACTTGGCGAGGTCACTCTGGAACGGGATGGGCACGTCGGTTTCTATCACGTCGGCGAATGCGTACGCCGCGCCGACGAGTCGCTCCCGGCCATCGATGTCGACGAACAACAGGTGGTCCGGCGCACCGGGTTGCACGCCGTCCCGGCTACGGGCCCCGTGCACGTAATGCACACCCATGCCCGGGATATTGCCCAACGCAGGTCTGAACCCGGCGGCAACAGCGGCGTCCGGTGTCTGTAGGCCGGAGACTGCCTGCCGGAGTTCAGCGAATTGCTGGCGATCTATCTCGGGCAGTCCGTTCCATGGCGGTGACGAAAGCGTCGTACAGCTCACGACGTCACCGGCATGGCTGTGGCCCTGATCCTCATGGTCTGGCGTCTGTGACAGTGCCGGGCGAGGGGCCAAAATGCCTGCTACGGCGATCGTAACGCCGATAACTGACGCAATGCGAGCCATTCAGTGCCTCCGAGGGGGCGGGGATGGTACTGACGAAGCAGTCTGATACTGCGGTGCGCGCGCCACGGGTGTCAATGGCTCAGGCCCGGTTCCGCCGGGATTACCTCGGGACGAGCTTTGCGGCATGACATTCGTTTACGACGCACGACGGCTCCAGCGATGCTTCGCTCGCGCGTTCTATGGTTACCGCATCTGCGTGCGGGGGGTCGGAGCCCGCCGGTCCGGAGCCGGATTCCCAAAGCGAAGAAGAGTCGTTCACCGTGCCGGCGCAGGGGACGGCGGCGACGTTCGACCTGGCCACGTGGAACATCGAGTGGTTCGGCTCCACGAGTAACGGGCCGGCTGACGAGGCTGGGCAGTTGAACCGCGTGCGTGACATCATCGCGAGCACCGACTTCGACCTGTGCGGTGTGCAGGAGATTTCTGTCGGCTCGCATTTTGCCTCGCTGGTCGGGCAACTCGAGGGCTACTCGTCCGTTCTCGAGAACGATCCCTCGGTGGTTGGCGGCAGCGAGTTCTACTCGGGCTTCGGTAACACGGAGTTGAAGGTCGGTCTGATCTTCAAGACCGACCTCGTGGAGGTCCTGGCTGCCCAGATCATCCTGACGGACTTCGACCACGAGTTCGCCGGACGGCCGCCGCTCGAGGTTCGGATTCGCGTCACGATCGGCGGTGTGGCGACCGACGCTACCGTCATCGTGCTTCACGCGAAGGCGAATACGCTGGTGGAGTCGTCGGAGCGGCGGGCGGGCGGGGCCACGGCGTTGAAGGAGTATCTGGACGAGACCTGGGCCGGTCACGCCGTTTGGGTGATTGGCGACTGGAACGATGACATAGACGAGTCCATCACCGCGGGCAGGGATACGCCGTACCGCCGGTTCGTAGAGGCGGCTCCGGACTGGGAGTACGTGACGGCGCCTTTAACGGTGGCGGGCGTGGCCTCGATCCTCGGCTTCGACGACGTGATCGATCATCAACTCGCCTCGAACGAAGCGATGGCCTGGTACCAGGCTGGCTCAGCCCAGGTATTCCGCGTCGACAACCTCGTTACGGCGTTTGAGAACACGACGAGTGACCATCTTCCGGTTCTGACGCGCTACGTCTTAACGAACTGACGTGTGGGCCGGCCCTACCCGGGCAGCGCGAACGTGAACAGCACGTTACCCGCGGCTACGGACACGTACTGTTTGCCGTCCACCATGTAGCTCATAGGAGCCGAATGCACGCGGGAGCCCAGGTTGATGTACCAGCGCTCCTCTCCCGTCAGCGCATCGAGCGCGAAGAAGAATCCGTCCACGGTGCCGCTGAAGACGAGATCCCCCGCCGTCGAGAGCACGCCCGACGTAGATCTCGGCTGGATGGGATACTCCCACTCCATGTCGCCGGTCTGCGGCGAGATGGCTCGGATCGCGCTCACGTACTTGTCGGCGGGTAGCGGCGTCTCTCCGCCACCACCGGTGAATCGCTCACCCGCGACGTACTCTTCGTCCCGAATGAAATACTTGGTCTCGCCGTCGTAGGCGTTGACGTACAACAGGTCGGTGCGGGGGCTGTAGCTCGGGGACCACCAGTTGGAGCCCCCGCCGATCGAGGGCGAGACGGTGTTGCCTTCAACGCTCGGGAATGTGCCCGGAATCCGGACCGGGTGTCCCGATTCGTCCAGTTCGTCTTTTGCCCATGTCTGTTTGGCGTACGGCTTGCCCAGCAGGAACTCCCCGGTCTCCCGGTCGAGCACGTAGAAGAATGCGTTGCGATTCGGCCACAACATCAACTTGCGGTCCTGTCCGTCGAATCGGGAATCCGCGAGGATCGGAATCTGGGTCGCGTCCCAGTCGTGAACATCGTGCGGAGTGAACTGGAAGTACCACTGCAGCTCGCCGTTGTCCGGATTGATCGCCAGCACGGCGTCCGAGTACAGGTTGTCGCCCAGCCGCACGTCCCCGTTCCAGTCCGGACCCGGGTTGCCGGTCCCCCAATAGAGGAGGTTCAGCTCCGGGTCGTACGAGCCGGTCGACCAGGTTGCCGCGCCCCCGGTGGCCCAGGAGTCGCCCGCCCACGTGTCGTTGCCGGGCTCGCCCGGTCCCGGAATCGTATAGAGTCTCCACACTCGCTCGCCGGTCTTGGCGTCGTATGCGTCGACGAAACCGCGGATCCCGAATTCTCCCCCGGCGATCCCCGTGATGACCTTGTCTCCGACGACGAGTGGGGCTGCCGTCTTGCTGTAGCCGGAATGCGCGTCGGCGACCTCGACGTCCCAGAGCAAGTTGCCATTCCTGGCGTCGAGCGCGACGAGGTGCGCGTCCAGTGTGCTCATGAACAGCCGATCTCCGAGCACGGCGACGCCTCGGTTGTTGCGGCCGCAGCAGAAGTTGTCGAGGTCCTCTTCGATCCCGTGCGCGTAGCGCCAGTACCGACTCCCCGTTCGCGCATCCAACGCGATCACGGTGGCGGGGGCCTCAGTCACATACATCACTCCGTCGACCACCAGCGGTGTGGTCTCCGATCGGTCCAGAATGCGCAATTGGTGCGCCCACTGGAGTGTCAGTTCGCCCGCGTTCCGGGTGTGGATCTGGGTCAGCCCCGAGTATCTCTGACTCGCGTAGTTGCCCGAGTAGGTGAGCCAGTTGTGCGGTTCCGAGTCAGAGTTGTTCAGACGCTCGGCTGTAACCGGGTTGAAAGAGGGGGCGATCGCGGGGGTGCCTCCCGGCCGCGGGTCTTCGCCCGGCCCCTGCACCGCAGCAGCGGGGGCCGCGAACAGCAGTAGGCCCAAGAGCGCGTACCATTTCGTCATCTTGCTCCCTCTCTTCTTCAGTCAGTGATCACCCTTCGTCCCTCGTCAGTCCGTACAGAAAAGCGATGAGATCCTCGAGTTCCCCGTCGGACAGCTCGCCCGCATAAGAGGGCATCGACGAGGTCTCGATCCGTTCGCGTTCGGCGAGGTCGCGCTTCATGAACGACCAGAGGTTGGAGTCGTCATCGAGGATTCTGACCGAGTAGGTGCCCTCGTTCATTCTCAGCCCCGAGACGGTCGTGCCGTCGCGGTGCACGACGCGCATCCTCCACCAGGCTGGCTGCACGCGCTCATCTGGATCGACCAGATCCGAACGCAGATCGGTGGGAGATCGGCGGCTGCCGATCTCGCTGAGGTCTGGCCCGTGGCGACCGCCTTCACCGTCCATGATGTGGCAACTGCTGCACTCGCCCTTTCCGCGGTACAACCGCTCCCCTCTGGAGGGGTCGCCCGGCACCTCGACGCGCGGCCCACCGCTCAGCGAACGCAGGTAGGTGACCAGCTGCCAGACGTCCTGGTCCGAGCTGGCTCGGCGGAACGGCCGCATCTCGGTGTCGGGGACGCCCCGGGTGATCACGCTGAAGAGGCCGGTGTCGGTACTCGCGTGTCGAAACTGGCCGGTCGTCAGGTCGGGCCCTGTTTCACCACCGGTCGCACCAAGCCCGTGGCAGCGGGAGCAGTGCCGATCGAAGAGTGTTTCACCGGCTCGACGATCCATGGGGGTGGCGAACGGGTTCGCGTCGTCCTGTGCCCAGAGGTCGGTAGCGGAACCACCCAGGGAGCCTGCCATCAGGACTCCGGCAACTCCCAGGAGCAACAGCGCCTTCGGCAATGGCGCTTCCCGAGTCATGGTCAGTGTGCTCCTTCAAGGTAGCGCATCGCCTCTTGATACCCCTCGAACGACTCGCGCCCGGCCCACACCTTCATGAGCCTTTGGTAGGCCTCGGCGGCCTCGTGGACGTTGCCGGCCGCGACGTGCGCCCGGGCGAGACCCAGCAGCGAGCGCGGACGGTTCGGCATCCGCAGCAGCGACGTCTCGAATTTCTCGATGGCGTTGTCGGGCTGATCCAGGTCGAGGAGGATTTCTCCGTAGAGCTCGTACACCGGTTTGATGGGCGAGGCCGACCCGCGCGGTGGCGCCAGCGCGTCGATAGCTGTCTGCGCCTCGTCCATGAGGCCGGTCGCCACCCCGGCGTGTCCCATGCCGGCATGCAGCAGCGCGCCCGCCTGCTTGTGCATGATCGCGGTGCGGCCGCCTTCCGCTTCGCCCAACGCGGCCTCTGCTTCGCGGAGCGTTGCCTGATCACCCAGGCGCGCGGCGCTGAGCGCGATCGCGAGCAGCTCATTCGCCGACAGGTCGGCGGTGATGGGGCGCACCTCCCACTCCTCGGTCTCCACGATGTAGCGGGACTTCAGCAGCGAGGTGGTGTTCCTGGCGCGGGCCGTGCCGGCTTGGCCGCGGGCGCCGCCTTCCAGAAAGCCTCCCTCGCCGGACATCGCTTCGATGCGCTCGATCCACAAGCGCGCCTTCGCGTAGTCCCCGAGTTGTAGGTCGCCGTACTGGCCCCAGTCGAGCGGGTGAATCGCGTCGCCGAGGCTCTCGCCGGGGTCCCACAGCGCTCGGGCGGCATCGTAGGCGGTCTGGTTGTTGCCGGACACAAGGTCCCACATGCCGTGTTGGATGAAGATGTGCGTCGGCATGTGGATCGCGTGTGCGACGGCTGGCGCGATCTCAGAGAAGCGGTACGCGGACTCCAGCGCGAGCGGTGCGTGATCTGGATCGTCGAAGGAGTGGATCGCGTAGTGCGGTGCCCCAGGGTGGCCCGGATTGTCGCCGAAGAGCTCCAGCGCAATCGTACCCGCCTTGACCTTGAGTCGCATGCCCAGGTCTCCCGTAGCGGCCACGGCGCTCAGGATCGAAAGCGCGTAGAAGGCGGCTACCTCGGAATCGTCCGGATATTGCTCATGGAGTTGCTCCATCGACTCCATGTAGCCGACGCGGCGATCCACGTGGTCGCCCTCGCCCCACAGCACCTCGACCGCCCGCAGGAATCCCTTCTCGCGATCGGTCGGTGCCTTCGCGGCTCGCTCCTCGGCGGTCGGAGCCAGCCTCTGCAGCACCTTGCGCGGCTCATCGGCGTTCATCTGAGAGATCAACGGATGGTTGTACGCCAAGGACTCGCCCCAGTAGGCCATGGCGAAGTCGGGGTCTATCTCTTGCGCCGCCTTGAACTGATCGACCGCCTGATTCCAGCCGAAGCTGTGGAGGACCGCCACGCCCCGCAGGAAGTGCTGCTCGACCTCCCCGCTCGACGACGTGGGAAAGTTGATGGAGCCGACGTTGTCGAATTGGGCCTGAACAGGCAGAGCCGTGGCCGCCAGTACGCTCGCGACAACCAGTGGGGCCACCAGCGAGTCCGCCAGCGAACCCACCAGCCAACGAAGGGTTACGGGGAGTCCTACGCTACGCACGCTCTTCATGACTCTCTCCTGTCGCGTTGTCCGGGGCCCAACTGCCCTTGATCGCCAGTATAGCTCGGCAATCGCGACTGCGCCTGCTCTCCCGCCCGACCACGTGCCTAGCGCCCCGGCTGCGCTCGCCGAAGATTGTCCTCCTCTTGAAGACCATGCACGAGGCAACGGAGGTCGGCGACGTGGAGATTGTGAATGGCCACTGAGTTGGAGCAGCCAACCGTAGGTACAGGACGCGACCTGCTGACGACGGTCACCGAGGCCGTGCACGAGCGCGTCGTGGGGCAGGAGGAGGCCGTCGAGGGCCTCCTGATCGCGCTGCTCACGGGGGGACACATTCTGCTCGAGGGGCTGCCGGGTCTCGCCAAGACGCTCATGGTGCGGACACTCGCGCAGGCGATTCACACAGGCTTCCGCAGGATTCAGTTTACGCCGGACCTACTGCCGACGGACATCGTCGGTACGCCGGTCTTCGATCAGAGCAGCGGCGAGTTCAGGGTCCACCGCGGGCCCATCTTTTCCAACATCATCCTGGCCGACGAGATCAATCGCGCCCCGCCCAAGGTTCAGGCGGCCCTGCTGGAGGCGATGGAAGAACGCCAAGTCACGATCGCGGGGGAGACCTACATTCTCGACTCGCCATTCATGGTGCTCGCGACACAGAACCCGGTCGAACTCCACGGCACGTATCCTCTCGCGGAGGCGCAGCTCGACCGCTTCGCGATGAAGCTGAACATCGGCTACCCGTCTCGCGAACAGGAGAAGACGATCGTGCGGCGCGTTGCCCACGCGGATCCCTCCCCGATCGAGGCCGTCGCCACCGTCGAGCAGATCTCTGCCGCCAAGCTCGACGTCGCGGCGGTTCATCTCGAGGAGAAGGTGCTCGACTACGTGGTCGAGCTCGGCTTCGCGACCCGTGAGCCAGCGGCGTACGGGATGGAAGACCTCGAGGATCTCATCGAGTTCGGCACCTCGCCGCGCGCGACGATCTTCCTCGCGCGCACTTCTCGTGCACGAGCCTACGTTCGCGGCAGGGACTTCGTGATGCCCGACGACGTGAAGGCGATGGCTCCCCTCGTTCTGAGGCACCGCCTTCGTACCACGTACGAGGCGGACGCCCGCGGCATCGACGCCGATGAGATCATGCGGCGTGTGCTGGGGGCGGTGCCGGCCCCCTGAGCGCCGTGCAAGGCGAGCGCGTCTTTTCGAGGGAGGTCCTCGCCCAGGTCCGGCGCATCGAGCTCCGTACGCGCGGCCTCGTCGAGTCACTCTTCAGCGGAGAGTATCGCTCGGTCTTCAAGGGCCGCGGAATGGAGTTCTCGGACGTGCGCGAGTACCAGCCGGGTGACGACGTGCGCTCGATCGACTGGAACGTCACGGCTCGGCGTGGTCGACACTTCGTAAAAGAACTCATCGAGGAGCGCGAAGTGACAGCGCTACTCGTGCTCGATCTTTCGGCGTCCAAGGACTTCGGGACGGGCCAGAGAGGGAACGCGACCATAGCGTCGGAGATCGCCGCGATTCTGGCGCTGGCGGCGACGGGCAATAACGACCGCGTCGGGCTTCTCTTGGTCACCGATCGTGTTGAACTCTTCGTGCCGCCCGACAGCGGCCGCCGTCACGCGCTTCGGCTGGTGCTCGAGATCCTCTCGTTTCGGCCCTCCGGGCGGGGCACGAGGCTTTCTGCGGCATTGGAATACGCCGCCAAGGTGCTGCATCACAGGACCGCGGTCTTCCTGATCAGCGACTTCCTGATGGACGACCACTCCGACCCTGGGTTCGCCAAGGATGCCCGGCGCTTCAGTCGAGAGCATGACCTCGTCCCGATCCGCCTCGCGGACTCCGGAGCGGATACGCTGCCCAACGTGGGCCTGCTCTCGCTCGCGGACCCCGAGACGGGCCTGCGGCACGTGGTGAACACGAGCGACGAGCGCGTGCGGCAGCGATACGCGGAGCGTCGCGCGACGCAGCACGCGGCGATCGGCACGCTGTTCCGCGAACTCCAGTTGGACGTGATCGAGGTCAGCTCGTCGGAGGACTACGTCCCGGCGTTGATCGCCTTCTTCAAGCGGCGCGAGCGCGCGACCCGATGAGAGGCATGCGAGTACGATGCGTTCCGGTGTGGGCCGTCTCTGCCATGCTTGCCGTGGCTGCGGTCGCTCCCGTGGAAGCTTCGGCCCACGCGCCCGCGCGGTCCACGCCGGACCCGCAGATCGGGGAGCCGGCGCAGGTCGCCCCAGGCGTGCCGGTCATTATGGACGCGGTCGTGTCGCTCTCCACGGACACGGTTGGGCAGGGGGACGTCTTCCACTTGTCGGTCGGACTACCCGTGCCGCCTGGCAGCGCCGTCTATTTCCCCGATACCGTCCCGCTCGTCTTCTCGGTGGAGAGCTTCCGACCCGTAACCTGGAGCGTGGGGCAGGCGGCTCAGGGCGTGGAACTGACGCTGACCTATCCGCTGATCGCTTTTCGGGTCGGTTTGGCGCCGGTATCGGGTCTCGACGTGTACCTCGGCCCGGCAGAGGGTTTGCGCGGCGAGCGCCTTCCGGGCGGGTCGGTGGTCGGTTCTTGGGCCGATGTCGAGAGCGGATCTGTGCCCAGAGCGCGGCTCACGCGGGCCGCGGTCGCGCGCCAGGATATTTGGGTGTCGTCGGCCATCGAGCTCGTGGACATAACGGACGGGCTCGAGCCACGGCCCCCCGCGGACGTGCTCGGGGCCGATTGGAACCGGCCGTCCGTTGCCGCAATCCTCGTCCTGTCGGTGCTCTTGCTCGCGGTCGCCGCGTCGGTCGCGAGGGAGTTGCGGCCCGATCTCGCGGAAGCGATTCCGCCCGAGGTAGCCCCGCAGATGGACTCCGCCTCGGTGCGCTGGCAAAAGGCACTCGACGAGCTCGACCGCATACTCGCGCTCGGCTTGCACCGCGAGGGGCGAACCGACGAGTTCTATCGGCTGAGCAGCGGCGTCGTGCGCACGTTCGTCGAGGACTTCGAGGAGGAGTGGCGATCGAGCCTGACGAGCTCGGAACTCATGCGCAGGCTCGAAGCGCGCACCAACGGATCGGCGCCGGAGCTTTTCGCCTCGATGCGCGCCGCCGAAGTGGTGAAGTTCGGCCGCCTGCGGCCCGATGCGAGCACCGCCGAGGGCCATTGGCGAGCCCTGAAGAGTTGGGTGCACCGCTCGGGTGCCGCATCATCGAGCCAAGACCCATGAGCCTGGCAATGGGTCAGCCGGGCTTCCTGGCGCTACTGGTGGTGCTGCCCATTTGGTGGTGGTGGCTGCGACCCGGACCCTTGTCCGGGCTGCACGTCGCGCGCGGAGCCGCCGCCGCCCCGCTCGCGCTTCAGGGCTGGCGGGTCCGCATCATCGAAGGCCTGCCACAGGCGATGCGCGTGGCCGCGCTTGCTTGTTTGATCCTCGTGTTGAGCCAGCCGAGGCTCGTGCGGATCATCGAAGAACCGATCACACAGGGAGTGGGTGTAGCCTTCGCGATCGACCTGTCCTCTTCGATGTGGGCACAGGACATGGCCGAGCGAACGTCCCGACTCGAGGCCGCGAAATCCACGGTGCACAGCTTCCTCGAGCATCGCAGCGACGACGTGGGGCTGGTCGCCTTTGCGGGTGAGTCGCTGGTCCGCCTGCCTCTGACCGACGATTCCTACGTGGTCGACATGGCGGTCGAAGCCATGGAGGTCGGCTTGGCGATCGATGGCACCGACTTGGCTGGCGCGATCGCCGCGGGGGCTGGTTTGTTGAAGGACACCCCCCACCGCTCGAAGGTGCTCATCCTCGTCACGGACGGCGCGCACAACAAAGCCGGGATGATTCCGGCGTTGGCGGCGCGCGCGGCCGCGGTCTTCGACGTAAAGGTCTACCCGATCGCGATCGGTGCGGACGACGTGCAGGGACGTGCCGCCATCGAGATGGGCACGGTGCTGACGCAGACCGCGCTCATTACGGGAGGGCAGTACTTTCGTGCCAGCGACGTCGAGGCGCTGGAAGCGATCTACGACGAGATCGACCGGCTGGAGGTGGCCTCCGAGGTGATGACGGAGAGGGAAGAGTCGGTGCCGCTCGGTCTGTGGCTCCTGCTCGGCGGGATCGCGCTCGTTGTTGGCGCGACTTCGCTGCGAGGCTCGCGCTGGGGGCTCGTACCATGATGTTCTCCCGCCCCGAGTTCCTCGCTCTCGTCCCTATCGTCGTGCTGCTCGTGACCCTCGCGGTCGCTGCCCAGGCCCGACGGCGCCGGAAGCTGGCGGACGCCTTCGGAGGACGCGAGGCCGCCCGACGACTCACCTCGAAGGACCTCTACCGCTTCCCGAGGCGTCGACTCCTGTGCCTGACCGTGGCGGGCTTCGCGTTGAGCCTCGGGGCGGCCGGCCCCCAGGTCGACCTGGGGACCTCGCTCAATCCCTTGCAGCCGGTCGACCTACTCATCGCGGTGGACCTCTCGTTGTCGATGACCGGGACAGACGTCGCGCCGAGCCGGCTCGAGCGGGCCAAGCAGGTCATCCAGGAGATCACCGAGTCGATGCCCGACGAGCGCATCGGCCTGAGCGTCTTCGCCGACTGGCCCTATTCCGTGCTGCCCATGACGGACGACCCGACGCTGGTGCGGTTCTTCGCGGAGGCACTGAATCCTGAGCTGGTGCTGGAGCGCGACCAGGGCACATCGCTTTCGTCGGCGATCACACACGCCCGGGAGATGCTCGAGACCCGCCGCCGCCCGGAGGCGCAGCAGGTCATCCTGCTGATCACGGACGGGGAAGGGCACGAGAACGAAGCGGTCATCATGGATACGGTCGCGGCCGCGGTCGCCCAAGGGGTGCGCATCTGGACGGCGGGCATCGGCACCAGAGCCGGCTCCGAGCTCACCTCGCTGGGAGAAGATCCGATGCCCGTTGTAGGGGAGGACGGGCAGGCGATCGTGGCACGCCTGAACGACGGCCTCCTCAGGCGCATCGCTGACGCAGGAGGTGGGCGTTTCCAGAACGTCAGCGGTCGTGTCGGCCTACGGAGTCTGTTGAGTAGCTTCCGACGCGTCGACGCGGAGTCCGCGCCTGGAGGGGAGGCGGTTGGCCTCGCGTTTTGGCTGGTGCTGTTCTCGATTCCGCTCCTGCTGATGGACGGCTGGCTGGACGCGTCAGGCGTGGTGGAGTCGCCCCGGCACAAGGAAGGAACAGCGTGACTCGCGTGGACCTGGACGCGTTGATCGCGCGTTGGTGGCGGCACGCGACGGTAGGGGCGATTGCCGTTGCCGGCGTCCTGTTCGCGATGGCTATGGAGCGCGGCAGCGTGGAGCGAGGGAATCGCCTGCACCGAAACGAGGCGTTCCCCGAGGCCGCCGGGCTCTATCGCAGTCGCACGGACGCCGAAGCGCCCCAGGGCGAACTGCGCTACAACCTCGGGACCGCTTTGCTGGAGCTGGGTAGCTCGGGCGCGGAGAGGGAGTTGGCGATCGGCGTCGCGGATGCGGACGAAACGGTTCGCGGCCTGGCGCTCTACAACCTCGGGGTCTCGCGTCTCATGCGAGCCATCGCCGCCGAGGGTGGCGACTCGATGCGGATCCATGCCGCAGTATCCGTCGAGGCCAACCGCAGCACGCTCCGCCTCGACCCCGAGCAGCCTGACGCAAAGTGGAATCTGGCGATCGGTCAGCGAATGCTGGATTCGTTGGATGCGGCCGATCGCAGGCAGGGGAGGTCGACGGCGGAGGAGCTGGGTGAATCCGAGGACCCGTTGCGAGCGGACAACACGATCGAGATCGAAGACGACGCGACCAGCATCGGCGCGGAGCCGCTCGAGGGTGAAGACGAGGCCCTCGCCGAATTGCTCGACGCGGGGCCACTCTCGTTGGCCGAGGCGATCGCGATTCTCGAGGCGACCGAGTTGAACGGGTCGGTCATCTTGGGCAAGCTGCTCGCCCTTGAAAGTCGAGTCCGATGGGGTCGCCAGCTCGGGAAGGTCGGGCCGAAGCGGTAGCGGCTCCCCTTCTCCCGCGCATTGACCGCGCTAGGGCAAGCGGTAGGCCACCACCACATCCGTCGCGACCACGACCAGATACTGGTGGCCCTCGACGCCCAGGTAGGTCATCGGGTTGGCGTTGCCTCTCCGGTCCAACTCAGTCACCCAGAGTTCCCTGCCGGTTGTGGCATCGAGGGCTCGAAGGCGGTTGTCGTCGGTCGAGGCCACGAACAACAAGCCGCTGGCTGTGACGATCGCGGCCGCTCGACCCGGTCGCCCGGTGTTCTGCCGGCCCTGCGGGAGCTGCTCGGTAATGCCGAGCGGGCGTTGCCAAACGATGTCGCCGGTCGAGGCGTCTACGGCGGTCAGTCGACCCCAGGGCGGTTTCTGGCACGGCCAGCGTGCGTCTCCCATACGCACGTCGAAGCTGGAGGGGCGCGGGGCGCGCCTCCGGAAAGGAATGGGCGCTCCCGCCTCAGCCTCTTCCATCCATCCAAAGGCGCCGATGTCTTGGCTGAAGACGAAGACGTAGCCCGAGTTCGGATCGAACGCAGCACCGCCCCAATTCGGGCCGCCGACGAGTCCCGGGAACAGGAGCGTGCTGCGACCCGAACCGCTTTCCGCTCGATACGCCCATGGCGTGAAGGGACCGTCGTTGTACATCTCCCCGACGCTCTCCACCAGGGCCGCGCATGCCGCGGCGTGTTCCGGCGAGGTGTCGTCCGCGGTGACCAGGTCGGACGACGCGTAGCTGACGCGGGCCAGCGCCGGCGGCTTCATGGGAATCGGCTGCGTGGGAAACGTGAGCTCGCCAGGTACGTCACTGCTCGGAACCGCTCGCTCCTCCACTCCGTAGATCGGGTCACCGGTTTCACGATCGAGGATGTACAGGTAGCCGGACTTCGTTGTCACGCCGAGCGCGGCGATCGTGCCTCCATCCCGCGGGATGTCGAAGAGCACAGGCGCCGCAGGCGGGTCGTGGTCCCAGAGGTCGTGATGGATGGTCTGGAAGTGCCACCTGTACTCGCCGCTGTGGATGTCCACCGCGACCAGAGAGTTGGCGAAGAGGTTGGCGCCCTGGCGGTCACCGCCGTAGGCATACGGAATGGGCGATGCCAAGGGCAGATAAAGGAGCCCGCGCTGCTCGTCCATGGTGAAGTAGAACGGCCAGGCGTTGGCCCCCAGACGTCCACGCCAGCTATCGCCTTGCCAGGTTTCGTGTCCGACGCTCCCGGGCTGCGGTACGGAACTGAACTCCCAAAGCTTGTCGCCGGTACGGGCGTCGTAGGCGCGCGCGTTCCCGATGCCACCGATGGCTCCGCGTGGGGTGTTTGCGCCGACCACGACGATGTTCTCGTATACCAACGGGACCGAATTGTACGGCACCACCATGTCGATCTCGCCCGACTCCCCGAAACTCGCCGCCGGTGCGCCGGTCTCCGCGTCGATGGCAACCAGACGGCGACCCGCAGTGAAGATGATACGCGGTTGTGTAGCAGCGTCACCGGCCCAATAGGCCACTCCCCGCCGAGACGGCGCGCCGTCGTCCACCATGTGCCGCCAGAGTTCGGCACCGGACGCCGGGTCGAGCGCCACGATGCGGTCCACGCCCGGCAAGTACATGACGTCTCCGACAACGATGGGCGTCACCTGTGAGTTCGGCTCACGCGTGCGCGCCTGGGCCGCATCAGTTGCTCCCGCGGGGGGAGTGTCGCTACGCAAAGAATGGGTCCACGCCCTAGTCAGGTCCGCGACGTTGTCCATCGTGATCTGCGTCAGCGCTGAGTACCCGGTCCCGGCCAGGTCGCCGCGATACATCGGCCAGTCGGTCGGCGTCGGCGCTTCTGTGTCTTGGGTGGCACATCCCGAGAGCGCGAGAGCGAGCGCCAGTAGTGCGCCGCCAGGGGTCGTGGTCAGCCGTGTGAAGCGCATCGGGTATCCTCGTTGCTCGAGCTTGGACCGTTCGATCCAGGGGACTACGATCGCACTGGGATGTGGGGGCTGGTGAATGCGTCCGCAAGCTGGCTGGACGGAGCACAAGCGCGCATATTCTTGGCGTCGCACGTGCCAGGAGGATGACCGCCGGCTCGCAGGAGAAAAAGATGAATGTGAATCTGTCGACCTCGTTTCGCCGCTTTCGCTTTGCTCAGCACCTCGCCGGTCGCTTCGCGATTACCGCGCTGTTGGTCTCGGCGGCTTCTGCCGGGTTGACCTACCCAGCCGCGGCGCAGGCCCGCGCCTCGGACGCCACGAAGTGGGAGGTGCCCAGGACCGTGGATGGCCATCCGGATCTACAGGGGAGCTGGACCAACGCGACGCTTACTCCCTTACAGCGCCCGGCCGGCTGGGAGCCGGTTCTCACCTGGGAGAAGGTGGCCGAGATCGAGACGGGCCAGGCCGAGCTGGTCGCCCGAACCAATGAAGCGAGCGATCCGGACCGCGCACCACCTCCGGCCGGTGGTACGAACCCGATCTGCATCGACTCCGGGACGTCGTGTTACAACGAGGTCTACAGGGACCCCGGTGACCGCGTGGCTGTCGTGAATGGAGAGCCGAGAAGCTCGCTGCTGACTTTTCCTGCGAACGGCCGCGTGCCCGCGTTGACGGACGAGGCGCGCCGGCGAAATGCTGCGGCCAGAGAGCTCACTGCACAGTTCGGTCAGTACGACCATCCGGAGCTCCGCCCCAACGCGGAACGCTGCTTGGTGTCCTTCGGCTCCAGCGCCGGTCCGCCGATGCTGCCCAACTACTGGTACAACAACAACTACACGATCGTGCAGAACGCCGACTATGTGATGATCATGGCGGAAATGGTGCATGACGTGCGCATCATTCGGTTGGGCGAGCCCGACCCGATCTCCGAGGACCTGCGCCCGTGGTTCGGGGACTCACGCGGCTGGTACGAAGGCAATACGCTCGTGGTCGAGACCACCAACATCAATGCGGATCAGTCGTTCAGCGGCGCGTCTCCTTCCGGGGAGCGGAAGGTGATCGAGCGGTTCACGCGCGTCGATCAGGAGACGGTCCTGTACGAGTTCACGATCGACGACCCGACCATCTACACCGGCGTCTGGGGCGGCCAGGTTCCGTTCAAGCAGTTGGACGGCCTTGTCTACGAGTATGCCTGTCACGAAGGCAACTACGCGATCGCCGGCGTGCTCAGCGGCGCCCGCTGGGAGGAGAAGAACGGGGGAGGGCGCTAGCCGCCGAGCTGCAGTCCCACCGCGATGGCGTGGCAGACGCTTCCAGTTAGCACGAACACGTGCCATATGGCGTGTGTGTAGGGAATGCGCTTGTTGTGGTAAAAGAACGTGCCCCCCGTATACGCGATGCCGCCCGCGAAGAGCCACGCCAAGGTCGCCGGCGCCAATGCCCGCACGGTGGGCGCCCCGGCGATGACGATGAGCCATCCCATGGCGATGTAGATGCCCGTGGAGACTCTGTTGAAGCGCCCCGTGAAGAAGAGCTTGAAGACAACACCCGCCGCCGCCAGCCCCCAGATCACACCGAAGAGGCTCCACCCCCAGGCGCCGCGCAGGCCCACCAGTGTGAACGGCGTGTAGGTGCCGGCGATCAGCACGTAGATCGCGCAGTGATCGAAGACCTTTAGGCGCGACCTGGCCTTTTCATTGCCAGACGTGTGGTAGAGCGTGGATGCCGAATACAGGAGGATGAGGGACGCCGCGAAGACCGACACCGCCACGACTTCCGTGGTGCCGGCTTCAGAAGCCAGCCCGATGAGTATGATCGCGCCTACGGTGCTCGCGATGATGCCCGCGCCGTGTGTGAGGCCGTTTGCGAGTTCTTCCCTCGGAGTGTACGCCGCGGCCGTCACTAGCAGCAGCTGCAACCAGGGCTGCCGTCCGGCACGAACGCGCTGGTGGCGCTGCGAGCGGCTCCGGCGGACCCACGATTGGGTCTCACGGCATATGCCAGACCCGCAGAGCCGATGGCAGCAGTCGCCTGTCCTCGGTCCAGCCCGCGTGAAGGCGCGGTGCCGCCTCGATAGCCCGTGAAGATCTGATACTGGTGATCGTCGATGTCGGTATCGATGCGAATCGTGCCGGGGTCCTCTACTTCAACCCGCTCGAAGGGCTGGCCGTCACAGATCACGAACACCTCGTCCGCGTTCGGCAGATTCGTCACACGCCAGCTGGTTTCGTCACCGCGCCGCTCGGGTGTGGACGAATAAGTGCCCACGTAGAGCGTTCCGCCCTCGACATCGTTCCACGCCTGACGGATGCCCAGTGCGGGGAAGTCGATTCCCTCGACGGTGGGCGCGTCGAACTTGTCCAGGTGGGGCGCCGCGAACGCGCGTGTCCAATCGCCCTCTTGCCCGACCTCGGAGACCATCATCATCGCGCTCCGCTGACCGCGCGGGTATCCCTCGTCGAGCCCGAACCACCAGCCGAATTTCTCGCCGTGCTCGCCGAAGAAACGCGGCTCGTAGGCGCGCTCGGCCGCCGCGCTGAGTCGCGCGATCGCGGTCTCGTCACCCATCTCCCGCGCCATCAGCAAGCCGGTCGAGTTCGGCCGCGCGGGGACCCGTGAATTACTCCAGCCCGCGGCGTTGGCCGAGGCTTCGTAGATGAAGGAGGCCAATTCGGGGTCCTGCGGCAGTATGAGGAACGCGGACCCGAGTCCCGAAGCCGGGCCGCCGTTCGCCTTGTGATTCACGATGGGATCGTACCAAGTCGTGAACCACTCCAGGTTCCCGTCGTTGGACACCCCCATGTAGTTGTCCTTCAGGTACTCGAGCCAATTCTGGACCGCGAGGTGTCTCTGTGTGCCGTGCATCTTATCGTAGAGGTACACGCCGAGCGCGGCGGCGCTGTTGCAGAACGGCCAGATCTTCGTGTTCTCGCAATGCGGTCCTTCGGGATGGGCCCGCCACTGCGCTTCCATGAGCTCCACCATCCGATGGTGGTCCCACTCGAAATCCTGGTCCCGGTAGCCCGTCACCGTGAAGGGCCGTTCCCACTTATCGTCGCCCGATACGTAGTGGTAGATGGAGAGCGTTAGGCCGAGCCAGCCCTTGTAGAAGAGGTATCCGTCAGCCCCGATCGGGTCTTCCTGGAGGCCCCACGGCTCCACGCCGTTCGCGGTCCATCCGATGCGGTCGTAGTTGCCACGCAACTCTTCGGGGATGCCTCTGGAGAACTGAGGTGGATAATTCTCCCGTGCAGGGTCCGGCCCGATCTGGGTCAGCCAGTCCACAGCACCCCAGTACGTGACGTAGCGACTCGCTAGCTCGTCGACGATGCGCGTGTAGGCTTCACGCCACGCGGGCGTCTGATCTGCCATCATGATGAGCGCGTACGTCGAGTACTGGAGATCGAATCGTGGGTAGCCGGTGACGCCCGGGAAGCTGTACTGATCCCACCAGGGATGGGGCATGCCCCATCGGGTCCAGTTGTCCTGCGTAGTGGACTTTTGCCAGAGGAACTGAAGCCAACCGAGAGCGCGGTCGTTCAGCTCGGGGAAGACGGACGGTGGTAGCCGGCGTGGGCTCGTTGCGGGAACCGACGCAGATAACTGCGAGGGGTACGTGCCGAGAGCCCCGGCGCCCATCGCGACACCGACGCCCTTGATAAACTCTCGCCGTGATTGACCGTCGTCGCGCGTCATGCCGTGCCTTTGCCAGGAGCCACTTTCAGACCAGCAGACAGGTTATTCATGGGTGCGCGTTCGTGGCAAGCGCAGGCTGGAGTCCGACCACTCGTCTGTCTAGTGGAGGAGGACTATCATGGACCATGTTCCACTAGATAGTCTAGGGTAGCGCACCATGTCGACATCGAACACTCGTCTCTTGCCTGGAACCCTCGAGCTAGTGGTTCTGCAGCTTCTCAAAGCTGAGCCGACCAACGGGTACGATCTCTCGCTCCGCATCCAGGCCGTCACGCGCGACGTTTTGAGCGTGAACGCCGGATCGCTCTATCCCGCGCTCTACCGTCTTGAGAAGCGAGGGCTGGTGAAAGCGAAGTGGGCAGAGACGGCGAGTGGACGACGCGCCAAGGTGTATTCTGTGACCAAGGCCGGACAGAAGCATCTCGTTGGGGAACGGGAGAATTGGGAACGGTTTGCCGGCGCGCTCGGGGCGATCCTGAACGTGACATGAGGACGCTGGTAGGCGCGTTCCGATCGCTCTTTCTACACCGCCGACTCGAGCGGGAGATGCAGGAGGAGATGAGCCAGCATTTGGAGTTGGCGACCGAGCGACTCATGGCCCGTGGCATGTCGCCGGAGGAGGCCCGAAGGGCCGCGCTCCGCGAGTTTGGCAACGTCGCGTATCTGCAGGAGAAAGGGGCGGGACGCGCGTGGCGGCCGCTGGCTGGAAGCGCTGACTCCGGACGCGAAGCTGGCCCTCCGGATGCTGGTCAAGAACCCGGTACTCAGCGTGGTTGGCGGGTTGGGGATGGCCGTGGCGATCACCATTACCACGGGCTTCTTCACCTTCATGACGTTCTACTACTCCGACCCTCCGCTCGAGGACGGCGATCGGGTCGTGACGGTGGAGTACATCGATGGCGACAACTCCAAGTCCACGTTCTTCGACTACGACATTTGGCGGAACGAGCTGGAGACGGTGGAGGAAGAGCTCGAGAGCATGTGCGAAAGCATGCACGGACTCAGTGGTCGTCTCGAGCGTCTCGAGCAGGAGCGTGACTTCTACAAGGACCTGCTCGAGGCGCCAGGTGGGTGTCGTGGCATCTCGCCGCCATCGCCGGAAACAGCGCCGACTTCTGCACATCCTCCGAAGGGAGAAGCGCCCTCCGGCTAACGAACCGCGTGGTTGTAGTATCCAGAGTTCGAGGCCCGACGAACCCGTCGCCGTCGTATGAAAAGCGCGAGGAGTCTGAACATGTCCGTACGTTCCGTCCGTTTCCTGCGAGCCGCGATCGTGCTGGCGCTCCCCCTGCCATTGTGGGCAGCACCGCTCAACGCACAGAACGAGTTCGACATCGATGTCGCGCGGGTGGGACTCGGTGGGAGGTTCGAGCCGTTTCGCGTTACCGAGACCGAACCGTTACGAGGGGCGATCTCCGCGAACAAGCTGCGAGGCGACACTCGTGTGCTCGTTCTGGAACACCCGGCCGGACTGCTCGCGTTTCTCACGGATCAGATGGTCTACCACCATGTGGCCCAAGGCGAGACCAACGGCGAGCCGTGGATGGTGTCCTTCTGAGTGGTGTGTAACACAGGGGTCGGTCTGACTCCCACGGTCGACGGCAAGGTTCACCACTTCAGCACGCGTGGCATCTTCAACGGGCTCTCCATGCTCGGTGACGAAGAGACGGAGACGATCTGGAACCACATCACGGGCAGGGCGGTGTACGGCCCTCTGAAGGGGGAGTCCCTTCTCGTCTTCAATCTCCTGCACATGACGGCTGACCAGGCGCTCGTCCGCTATCCAGGGCTGGCCGTTGCCATCTCGGACCGTCCAGTTCGGGGGCGCAGGGGCATGTTCGCGCCGATCGCCGATCGCATTCCGTTCCTGCGAGACGGTTTTCGTGCCACGATCGTGGAAGAGGACGATCGTCTCGGCACGATGGATATCGGGCTCGGAATCTGGACGGATTCAGAGCAGCGCTACTACCCGATGGAGGTCGTGCAGGCGGCCGGTGGCGCCATCGTCGATGTCTTCGACGGGCAGCGTCTGGTGGTCTACGTGGAGCCGGGAGTCTACGGTCTGGACGCCTTTTTCACCGAGGAGGAAACGGCGTCCTCGGACGGCAGCAGCGTGATGGTCGGCGAGCATCTGGTGCTCGAGAGCGGGGTGCTCCGGGACTCCAGCGGCGAGCGAGTCGAAATCGTCCGGCCGCTTCAGTTGTTCTCGAGGTGGTATGGCTTTGCCCTGACGTTCCCCGAGACCACGATTCACGGGCGTTAGCCGAACACACGGCTACGCCAACTCCAGAGGAATACAAATGTCCGTATGGTTGAGCTCGTAGAGCTCACTGATGCTCGTCGAATGGTAGACCTCCACCGACCGTAGGCCGACCACACGATATCGACGCAACTCGCTGAGCCTTTCGACCGAGGTGCGGTAGGCGTTGTGCAGCGTCGAGAAGTGGCCGACGTGGGTCGTGATTCCGTAGATCCCTCCGGGGATCATTTGCGAGCCCACCTCACCAGTTCCGGAGAAGGGCTCGGGCGTGCGGATCGCGACGTCGAAGCGGAGGCGGTCGGGCGGAGTCAGCCCCGGGGCGTCGTGGGCGACGCCTAGGAGCGTGACCGGGGCCTGCTCGGTCCAGCCCCGCTCGCCTGCGAATTCCACGAGTCGCTGCCAGAGCACTTCGCCCACCTGCTCGTACGGCCCTACGTGCCTGATGAACGCGACCGGGATGTCGTCGATCTCGCGCACGCGCGTCTGGGACAGCTCGAAGCTGGCCTGCAGCTGACTGATCTGCGTCTTGCTCTCTTGCGACGACGGACGCGGCTCGCTGGCCCGATACTCACGCGGGCTGACGCCGAAGTGTTGGCCGAATGCCCGAGTGAAGGTCTCGTGGTTCTTGAATCCGCAATCGAGCGCCGTCTCGAGAATCGAGGCCCTTCGGTAAACGAGTAGCTGGAACGCGGCCCGTTCTAAGCGTAGTCGCTGGCAATACCGTTCGGGAGTCTCCCCGACGAGGCCCCGGAACATCCGATGGAAGTGGTGGGGAGAGAGGCTGGCCTCTGCGGCGAGGACCGCGAGCGAGAGGTCCTCGTCGAGGCGTGCCTGGATGTATACGAGTACCGGAAGCAGCCGCTCCCGGAGCTTTGCTTGTGCGGGCGATTGTGCAAGCGACACGCGGTCTGCTCCGGAACGTGGAACCGCAAGAAATGTCAAGAATCCCGCTTCCGGGCATTATAGACTACAGCGTCGCCGACCCCCACTGTCTAGAGAGACCGACATGCACATCGAAGGATCGATCGAGATCGAAGCGTCGCCCGCCGTGCTGTGGCCGCTGTTGACCGAGGGAGAGCAGATCATGCAATGGACGCCCGAGATCGTAAGCGAGGACTCCCCTCCTGGACCACCCCGCGTCGGCTCGATCTCCCGAGTGGGTATCAAAGAGGGTTCACGCGTGGTGGAGTACACCAGCGGAGTGGTGGCGCTGGAACCGCAGGCGTATCTCGAGATCGAGCTCAAGGGCGGCGGGCTCGGCGCCGGCCCCATGCGTGTTGGCTACCGACTCAGCCCCGCGAATGGCCGCACCACCCTGAACTATTCTTCGGACTGGCAGGCGCATGGCCTGATGCTGAAGCTGATGTTGCCCTCGATCATCTTCATGTCGCGACGAAAGAGCCGCGGTTCCCTGCAGCGGCTCAAGGGGCTCGCCGAGTCCTGAGCGCGGCTAACTCACCCAGGCCGGGTCCGCAGAGTCGGTGGCCGGCTGCCCCCCGCGATATCCGTGGTTGCCAGCAGGTGAGCGGTCGAAGACGGTTTGGCCGTCGCCTTCGTTGAGGCTCCAATAGCCCCGGAGGCCGTCCGACCCAACGTCGACGCCGTTTTCGTGAACCGCCAGGATCTCCGCAGCCGAGAGGCTCCTCGACCACATGGCGGGGCTCTCGATTTCACCAGGGAAGAACCAGATGGGCGGCTCCACGCCGCCCGGCGGAAGCGGTCCGATCTGTCCGTGCGTGGCCCCGAGGCTCAGGGCTTTATGGTTGTTGGACGACGGCGTGCCAGTCCCGGTACAGCGGGCGCCCTCGGCGCCGTCCACGTAGAACACGAGAGTCCCGGCGATGTCTCGGGTGATCGCTACGTGGTGCCAGGCGTCGTCGGCCACGAACATGTCGTCCGCCTCACAGGCGCCGAGCGGGACGCAGTCGTTGTTGGGGTAGCAGTAGTTGTCCTCGTTGCTGGCTTCGAGCATGACTTCCAACTGGCCCGTGCCTCCGACATACATCTGCCAGCTGAGGTTGAAGGAGTTGTCGTCCTCGCCTCTCGCGATGACCGCGGCGCGCGAGTTGGGCGTTGTCAGCCGTATTTGTGCTGCAATCGTGAAGACCTCGGTCGGGAACGAAGCGTCCCACGGCACCAGCACGCGGTCGTCCACGCCATCGAAGCTCAGGTGGAAGTTCTGCCCGGACTCCGGAGGCGGATCGCCGGGGTCGAAGTCTGACCCCGTGTCCTCATCATCGTCGACCATCGGCTCCATGACGTCCGCGGTTCCGCAGGCGCCTACGATTCCGAGCATCAGGATGACCCCCCATCTGCGCGTCCGGGGTGGCGCGGGCATCACTGTGCTCCCTCCTCAACGACCCATTGCCCCATCATGCCGACGTCTTCGTGCTCGAGAATGTGGCAGTGGAACATGTACGGGTTGGTGGAGTCCGCGTAGTCGCGCAAGCGCTTCACGATGCGGACCGTTTCGAAGGGCCGGACCAGCACCACGTCCTTCCACCCGAGCTCGTTCTCGGGGGGCGCGAATCCGTTGCGCGTGAGGATTTGAAACGAATCCCCATGCACGTGGAAGGGGTGCGCCTGGGTCGTGGGGTTGGTGATCTCCCAGACCTCGGTATCACCCAGGCGGATGATCTCGTTGATGACGTTGATGTTCATGCGCAGACCGTTGATGCCGAACGGGTTTGCGTTGAGCTCGAAGGGTCGTGCATTGGCGAGGTTCACCGCTTCGGCGTCGGAGATCGTTTCCACCGCCGTGAGCCCGGCTGGGATCGTGGTGACCGGGTTGGAACGCATGGCGCCCACCGTGATCTCAAGCAGGTCGAAGTCCGCGGTGTCCCACGTGTCCTGGAGCGGGCGCGGGACCATCGAAGTGCCCAGGACGCTGTTGAAGCTGCGCAGCTTGAACGTGTTTCCCTGGTCGCCGCCCAGGTCGACCAGGATCTCAGCCCGCTCCGCCGGGGCCAGCAACAGCCGCGTGAGGGGCACCGGGGCGCGAAGGAAGCCGCCGTCCGACGCCACCTGGTGGAAGGTGCGATCGTCGCTGAAGCCCAGGTTGTAGATGCGGGCGTTGGAAGCGTTCAGGATCCTCAGGCGAACCACCTGCGCCCCGACCTCCAGCACGGCCGCCTCCACGCCGTTGACGAGGAAGTGCCCGCCTTTGCGCAGTGCGGGATCGGAGGCGGGGTTGAAGTCCGCGGGAAAGTGCAGCAGCTCCCCGTTACTCTGGAAGCGTCGGTCTTGCAGAATCAGCGGAATGTCGCCCACGCCGTAGGCCCGCGGCAGCGGCAACGCGTCCGAGACGTCGTCCTCCACAATGATCATGCCCGCCAGTCCTTCGTACACTTGATAGCCGGTGCTCGTGGGGTCGAAGATCACGCCCTGTCCTGTGGGCGCGTGGTGATGCGGGTGGTACCAATACGTCGATGCGCGATTCAGAACCGGGAAGCCCGCCGCCCACATGGCCCCGGGGTCGATCGGCTGGTGCGGTCCGCCGTCCATGACGGCCGGTAGGTGCATGCCGTGCCAATGCGTCGTCGTGCTTACGCCGATGTTGTTGGTGACGTTCAGCGAGACGTCGACGCCCGTGCGAAAGACCAGCGTAGGACCCAGGAAGTCCCCGTTGTACCCCTTGGTCGCCGTGGTCAGGTCCGACTGGAACTCCCGTGTGCCAGGGCGCATCTCGAGGTTGAAGGTCGACGCGACCAGGAGCTCGGGGATGGGGAGCAGCGTGGGATCGGTGCTCGGATCCACACCGTTCGTATCGGAATCGTCCGGGTCGAGCGGTGCCACCGTCTCTTCGGAGCACGCCAAGAGGCCGATGGCGGGCAGCGCCATTCCGGCGGCCGCTCCGGCAGAGAGGCGCAGCATGCGCCGCCGCGATATCGGTGATCGTATTAGCATAGAAAGGAGATGCGTTTCGCTCGACGTTCGTTAGCTCAAGGCACCCCGGAAGACACGGGGCGACACACTCGTATTGTTATGTATCACTTCTCTTTCCCCGCCCGGTTGCGAGCACTAGCATGATCTCACTGGGTAGCCCCAGGGCCCCCGACACCTTTGGCCAGGCTGCCACATGACCGCTCTGTTCCAGGTCTGCCTCATGCTCGGCGTGACGGTGTTGGGCCTGCAGATCCTGTTGAATCTGGTGGGCATCGGCACCGGCGGCCTCGATATCGACGCCGTCCCGGACATGGATGTAGACCTGGACGCGCCGGACGTCGACCTGCATGTGGAGGTCGATCATGGGGACGGTCACGAGGGGGGCAGCGAGGGGCTCAGCCTGTTGAGTGTGCGCGCTATTTCGTCCGGGGTCGCGATGTTCGGCGCTACCGGCCTCGGTCTGCAGACCGTGGTGTCCCCCGCGCTGGCTGTAGCGCTCGCTGTGGTACCGGGCTTTCTTACCGCGTATGCCACCGCTTGGCTGATGCGAAAAATGCTCGGCATGCAGACCAGCGGCACGCTGCGGTTGTCGGGCGCGGTCGGCATCAATGCCAAGGTCTATCTCACGGTTCCCGCTACCTCGGTGGCGAACGACGACTACGGAGTGGTCCATCTCGAATTGCAAGGGCGCTTCACGGAGCTGCGTGCGGTGACGCGGGAGCCGAAGGCGCTGACCAGCGGGTCGGAGGTAGTCGTGATCTCGGTGGATCTGGAATCCGAGACGGTCGAGGTCGTACCCGCTTCAACTTTCAAGGAAATGATCAATGACAATGATACCTAGCCTAGCGGCGTTGCAGGTGTTGGAGAGCCTGCCGTTCAGTTCCCCCGTGCTCATCCTGCTTGTCGGGGTGGTTACGGCGTTCAGCCTGCTGATGTTCTTCGCGAGTCGCTACAAGCGCTGCCCGTCCAATCGGGTCTTGGTGATTTACGGGAAGGTGGCGGAGGGCAAAGCCGCCAACGTGCACAGCGGTGGCGGTGCGTTTGTCTGGCCGGTGATCCAGCAGCACGCGTTCCTGGATCTGACGCCGCTGCAAATCGACATCAAGCTGGACGACGCTCTGTCCTTGGAGAACATCCGCGTGCGCGTGCCGAGCGTCGTGACCGTAGCCATTGGGGAGACCGAGGTATATCAGCAGAATGCCGCCCTCCGCCTGCTCAACCTCCCGAGCAAGGCGGTCACAGAGTTGGCCGCCAACATCATCTTTGGACAGATGCGTCAGGTAATCGCGTCCATGGCCATCGAAGAGATCAACAAGGATCGCGAGGGCTTCCGGGCCAACATCGAGCACGCGCTGGAGCCCGAACTACAGAAGATCGGTCTCAGGCTGATGAACGTGAACATCAAGGACATCAACGACGAGTCTGGCTACATCGAGGCGATCGGTCAGAAGGCCGGGGCCCGCGCGGTGCAGCAGGCACGCGGCGACGTGGCCGAGCAGGAGAAGCTCGGTGAAATCGCGGTGGCCGAGGCCAATCAGGTGAAGGACATCGCCGTCGCCGACGCAGATCGCGATCGTTCGATCGGTGTGGCTTCCGCGAACCGGGACCAAGCTGTCGAGATCGCCGACCTGGAGCGGCAAACCGCCGTGGCTCAGCAACGCGCCGAGTTTGAGAGGGACACAGCGATCGCCCAGGCCGACCAGGGACGTCGCGTCGCCGTAGCCGCCGCCAACGCAGAAGCTGTCACCGGAGAGACGCAGGCTCAGGCGAAGGTCGCTGGCGCCCAGGCGACTCTCCAGGTCAAGAAGGCCGAAGCCTTCGAGCTGGGAGAAACGCGACGTCGCGTCGCGGAAGCTGCGGTCGCAGAGGCCGAGAACCTGGCCCAGGTAAAGGCCGCCATTGCGGAGGCCAAGCGGGTGGAGGCAGAGCGCAGGGCCACCCTGGAGGCACCCGCGAAGGCGGAAAAGGCCAAAACGATTGTCGACGCAGAAGCCGAGGGCGAGCGTCGCAAGATCGAGGCGGCCGCGGAAGCCGCCGCGGTGTACGTGCGCCTCGAGGCCGAGGCGCGCGGTGACTTCGAGAAGCTCTCGAAGAAAGCGGACGGCCTGAGGGAAATCGTCGCGGCGTGCGGTGGCGCCGACGAAACATACCGGCTACTCATGCTCGAGCACCTCGATCACCTGGCCGACAAAGCCGCCGAGGCTGTCTCTAACATCAAGTTCGACAAGGTCGTGCTGTGGGGCGGCGCTGGGAACGGCTCCGCGGGCCCCGGTGTGAGCAGCTTCGTGGCCGACGTGATGAACTCGCTGCCTCCCGCGCTGCACACGATGATGAACATCGGCGGCGTGAAATTCGGCGACGGACTGATCGAGGTACTCCAGGAGGTCGAAGTCGAAGGGGTCGAGGCTGAAGCGGGCGAAGACCCTGAAGAGGACACCGCCGCGCCGACGGCCGAGGCAGCCGCGGCGGAGGTCGATGACCACGAAGTGGTGATGGTCCCGCCGATGGTTCCGCCAGACGACGAAAATGATTCTGAGTAGGAGCGGGCCGACGCGGTGAATCCACTCGAGGAGAAGTCGAGAATGACCCGCTCGAGCAGGTCGGCGGTCGTGCGATTCGGGCCCGTTGCCCTGCTCGTGTCGGCCCTCGGCGGTTGTGAGCCGTCCGACGGCACGATCCAGGTCGAGGTCACGGTCGCCGAGTCGCTCGGCTCCGAGTCGCTGGATGGACGCCTGATCCTGGTGCTGTCGCAGCGGGATGACGGCGAGCCCCGATCCCACGTCTCCGACGGCCCGGCGGCCCAGCCGGTCTTCGGACTCGATGTGGAGGAGTGGGCGCCCGGCACGGTAGCCATGTTCTCGGACACCGTGTTCGGCTTCCCCGTGGGCCGTCTTGGCGATCTGCCGCCGGGCACTTACAGGGCCCAAGCGCTGCTGAATCGGTACGAGACGTTCAATCGTTCCGACGGGCATACCGTGAAGCTGCCGCCCGATCGTGGTGAGGGGCAGCAGTGGGCGCGGAAGCCCGGAAATTTCTTCAGCCAGGTCACTGAATTCACGGTCGGCGCCGCCGGCTCGAATTCGTTGAGCCTCACCCTGGACGAGGTCATTCCTGATCTGCCGGACCCGAAGACGCTCGAGACCGAGTGGGTGAAGTTCGTCCAGATCCGGTCCGAGTTACTGTCGGACTTCTGGGGCACCGACATGTACTTGGGCGCTTGGGTCCTTCTGCCGGACGGCTTCGACGAGCACCCCGAGGCGCGCTATCCGCTGGCGATCTTTCATGGACATTTCCCGTCGTCTTTCTCGGCGATGAGGGTCGAGCCGCCCGATACCAGTGAGACCTGCGTGTATAGTGCTCGCTTCGATGTCGATTGCTACAACCTCGTGCAGCAGCAATACCAACATGAGCTGTTCGAGCAGTGGACGGCTCCTGGCTCGCCGCACCACCTCGTGGTGGAGATCCAGCATGCCACGCCCTACTACGACGACTCGTACGCGGTCAACTCACAGAACAACGGCCCCTACGGCGACGCCATCATGCAGGAGTTGATCCCGCACATCGAAGAGGAGTTTCGGGGGATCGGGGAAGGTTGGGCCCGCTTCACCTACGGCGGTTCGACCGGTGGTTGGGAGGCGATGGCGGTCCAGGTCTTCTACCCGGACGACTTCAACGGCGCGTATGTCGCGTGCCCCGATCCCATCGACTTCCGGGCCTACACCGTCGTCGACCTCTATGAAGACGAGAACGCGTACTACATCGACGCCGCCTTCAAGCGGACGCAACGCCCGGGTCGCCGAAACTACCTGGGCCAAGTCGACCGCACTCTGCAGGAGTCGAACCACCTCGAGCTCGTTTTGGGAACCAAGAGCCGCTCGGGTCAGCAGTGGGACATTTGGGAAGCGGTCTACTCCCCGGTGGGTGCCGACGGTTACCCCCAGAGGATCTGGGATAAGGTCACGGGTGAGATCAATGCCGAGGTCGCCGAATACTGGAAGCAGAACTATGACCTCACGCACATCCTGAGACGCGACTGGGAAACGCTCGGCCCGAAGCTCGAGGGCAAGCTCCATATCTACGTCGGGGAAATGGACAACTACTACCTGAACAATGCGGTCTACCTTGCGGAGCAGTTCCTCGAGAGCACGACGGACCCCTATTACGCGGGTGAGGTCGCTTACGGAGCCCGGGACGAGCACTGCTGGAACGGAGACCCCACGGTGCCCAACGCCATCAGTCGGCTCCGGTACATCCAGATGTTCGCGCCCCGCATGGTAGAGCGCATGATGGCGAATCACCCGAGCGGCGCGGACCTCACGAGTTGGCGCTATTGAGACGGGGGTCAGCCGCGTCGGCACGACGGCCTTGCCAGTAGAGCCGGTCGCGGCTAGACATTCCGCATGATCGATCACGCTATGGTCCTAGCCTTCAGCCACCGCGCCAGCTGCGCGTGTTGTTGTTGTCCCCCTGGCCCAGGCGCGCTGATCTAAACACCGACCCCGTCGGTATGTCGCCCGCCTGGCTCTGCCCGGCGGGCTTTTTTCATACCTGTTACCCAACTGGAAGGCCATGACCCTCCACGTGATCTACGAAAATCCGGCCTGGTTGCCCCCGCTCGAGGCCTCTCTCAAGCGGCAGGGCGTGCCCTACGCGCTGCACTTCACCGATGGTGGAGCCTTCGATCTGTCGAGTCCCCCTCCCCAGGGGGTTTTTCTCAACCGGATGAGTCCCTCCGCGCACACGCGCGGCAACCAGGGCGGGGTTCGTTTCCTGGGCGAATACCTCGGACATTTGGAGTCGCACGGCAGGCGAGTGCTCAACGGCAGCCAGGCCTTCGCGCTCGAGGTGAGCAAGATCCGTCAGGACCAGGCTCTGCGCGCATTTCGCATCCGGACCCCGCGAACCCTCGCGGTCGTCGGTCCCGCGGAGTTGAAGTCTACGGCCCGGCGGATGGACTTCCCGTTCATCACCAAGCACAACCAAGGAGGGAAGGGGCTCGGCGTGCGGCTCTTTCGCGACCTCGCCACGTTCGACGCCTACGTCGATGGCCCAGACTTCGTCCCTGGTCCGGACGACATCACGCTTCTCCAGCAGTACATCGAACCGGCAGAGCCCTTCATCACGCGTGTCGAAATCGTAGGGGGCGTCTTCCAATACGCAATCTGGTCGAGCACCGAAGACGGGTTCGAGCTGTGCCCGGCGGTCGAGTGTGCAGACGAGGATGCGCTCTGCCCAGCCGACGGGAATGGGAAATTCTCGCTCCGTGAAGATCTGACGGCGGAGGACCCGTTGGTGCGCCGCTATATCGATCTCATGGGCGCGCTTCGGATCGACATCGCGGGCATCGAGTTCGTCGAAGATCGAAACGGGATCCGATATACGTACGATATCAACGGTACCACGAACTACAATGAGGAAGTCGAGCAACGCCACGGCCTCGACGGCATGGACGCGATCGCGCGGCTGGCGGCGCGATCGGCAGGCCTAGCGGTTACCGCTGCCTAAGACGCTGAGCTGATGTCGGGGTCGGGCTCGAGGCTCGGGTCCGACCGACGGGTCCAGTGCTCGACGAGTTCGATGAGTCGAGCGTGATCCAGTGGCTTGGAGATGTAGTCGTTCATGCCGGCGGCGAGGCACTTGTCTCGATCGCCCTTCATCGCGTTGGTGGTCATCGCTACGATGGGGACCGAGCCCCTTGGCCCCTCGATCCCTCGAATCCGGCGAGTGGCTTCGTAGCCGTCGAGCACGGGCATCTGACAGTCCATCAGGACCAGGTCGTAAGGGGTCGCCCGAACGGCGTCGATGGCCACCGCCCCATCTTCGGCCACGTCGACTTCGAATCCTCGCTGCTCGAGGAGTGTCGTTGCAATGATCTGATTGACCGGATTGTCCTCGACCAGGAGTGCCTTCACGTCCATGGCCTGTCGTGGCCGCAGTGGAGCGGCCAGCGACGCGGGAGCCTGTCGCCCCGCATCAGGGTCGACGCTGAGCCCGCCGAGCGCGATGGCCAGATGGCGCCGCAGCTCCTCGTGCCTCAGCGGCTTGGTCAAAAGGGCGTCGAAGTCCAATGACGCCCCGGTCGCCTGGTCGGTCGGGCCTACCTCGGACGCGAGCAGGATCAGTCTCGGCTGCCGGCCCACCAGATGCTTCCGGAGTTGGCGGGCCACGTCGAACCCGTTCCTCTCGGGCATCTGACGGTCGAGTAGTACGAGGTCGAAGGGGCCCCCTTCCGCGAGCGCGTCTTCCACCATCCCCAGTACGTCCTTCGGCGCCCCCGTTGCAGCCGTTCTCATCTCCCAGGAGGCCAAGAGTCGTTCGAGAATCTTCCTGTTGATCGGGTGGTCGTCTACGATGAGTACCCGGCGCTGCTCCAGCGAACCGAAAACTTGGGGCGTCACGTCGGCGTCGGCGCGCGCCTCGACCCGAACGGTGAACCAGAACGTGCTGCCGCGTCCCGCCTCGGTCTCCACGCCGATATCGCCACCCATGAGGTTCGCGAGGCGACGAGAGATGGCCAGCCCGAGGCCCGTGCCCCCGAAGCGCCGTGTCGTGGAGGAGTCCGCCTGTGAGAAGGGCTGGAACAACGCCGCCTGTCCGTCAGGGCCGATACCGATACCGGTGTCATGGACCTGGAAGCGCAGGACGATGTCATCACCGTTTCTCTCGGCGATCGCCACGATGAGCGCGACTTCCCATTTCTCGGTGAACTTGATCGCGTTGCCGAGCAGGTTGAGCATCACTTGTCGCAGCCGAGTGGCGTCGCTCGCCACGATGTTCGGCACCTGGGGCGATATGAGGTATCCGAACGCGAGTCCCTTCTGGGAGGCTCGGGGGCCGAGCAGTTCGGCGCACTCCTCGACAACCGACCTCACATCGGTGTCGACGACCTCGATGGAGAGTTTCCCCGCCTCGACCTTCGAGAAATCGAGAATGTCGTTGATCACTCGCAGCAGTGGTTCACCTGAGCTCTGGATGGTATTGACGAAGTCCCGTTGCGTCTCGGACAGTTCGGTATCCAGAACGAGCGCGGTCATGCCGAGCACGCCATTCATCGGCGTGCGGATCTCGTGGCTCATCGTGGCCAGAAATTCGCTCTTCGCTTGTGCACCCGCACGCGCTTCGACCGCCGCCAACGTAAGGGCGGTCTCGCGTTCCTCGATCTGCCCGAGCATCTGATTGAACGCCCCGACCAGCAGGCCAATCTCGTCCGTATTTCGCGGGACCGCGCGCACCGAGTAGTCTCCCCGCTCTGAGACCGCATTGGTGATGGATACGAGGTCCGAGATCGGCTCGGTGACGATCCGCTGGAATCGCGTAGCGAGCAGAAGAGCGAGCAGGAACGACACCACCATGACCACGGCGACGATCGCGGAGTAGCGCTCCATGCGGGCTCGCAACTGACGCATGTCCGAGCGCACGTACACGACCCCGAGCTGGTCGCCGTCGAAGATCAGCGGGCGAGCCACCGAAAGGCGCCCGCCGCCCCTGGAGTCACCCGCGTCCGCGGTCGCAGGAAGCTCAGCCGAAGGACGGTCGAGCGACGCGTAGCTGGCGAACATCGCGCCGTCCTCACCGTACACGGCGGCGGCTTCGATGTGATCGACGGCCGCGAGCGCGGCCAGCACTTCGTCCGCCGTACCGGAGTCGTCGAAAAGCAGTGCGCTGGCGCTGTTCGTGCCGATGACCTCGGCGAGGGTCTCGAGTTCGGCGGATGGAAAGCCCGCTGAAGAAGCGCCCCGCGGGCTGGGTGGGTCCGCTTGGCGAAGGGCGAGCCCCCCTACTCAGAGCCATCTTGGAGCGGGACCCCGAGCCTCAGTAGCCTGGAACTGAGCCGGAGTCCAGAGTTGCGCGCACCCTCAGCGTTGATCGTGAAGCGGATCTTGTTGTTCCGAATGACGAAGTTGATCAGTCCGCCCGACTCGATGAACCCCTCCGCCTCGCTGACGGTGAGGACCGCATTCCCTTTCAGTTGCTCGAGTAACTCCGTGAACCGACCCTGCTCCGATCTCGTGACGAAAACGATGCGGCACGAATCGAGCCCCTGGGCATCAGGCGAACGATGGACCACCACCGTGCTCGTACCGACGCGCTTGCCCGCCAATATGTCTAGTGAGGGGCCGAACGGGTCCGTTCCCAGCACGCAGATCTCGAAGCGCCCATCGCCGTGATTCCCATTGGTCCCCGAGTGGTCCGGCCACGTGACGAAGCGAGCGAAGTTGTACAGGAAAGCGGCCTTGAGGTCGTACTCGGAGTGGGTCTGCGCCTCAATGGGCGCAGCTGTGGCTGCTTGTAGAGGCAGCACCAGCAGCGCGCTCAGGACCAAGGCCTTGCTCTTCACGCGTCCCACTAGAACGTCCAGCTCGAGCCGATCATGAAGTGGAGGTCGTTCCCGAGCTGAGGCCCGTCGAGCCGTTGGTAGATCGGAAGTCCGGCTTCGAACGAAACTCTGAGGCTCTTGTTCAGTCCGCCGAACGGGAGGTACGTACTGAATCCGAGCCCCAGGTCGAGGCGCCGACCTCCGCGCAAGGCCGGGTCGGCTGTGGGAACCATCATCGGGTTGAGGTCCGAGTCCGCGCCGGTGATGTTGCGCCAGTTTCTCATCGTGCCTCGAGCCGAGACACTTGCAAAGTTGCTGATCTCACGCGTGCCCGAGAGCGTCGTCGAGAGTCGATCACCCAGCGCGTACCCGCTGTCGTTCGACCCTAGGTGCACCGAGGCGCTCGATTCGACTTCCCAGGCCCATCGCCCCGATTGGCCCAGGTAGACGATACCGGGCACGAGGCTGAGCGTGCCCGAGCCGACCTGCATCGGGTAGGGGAGCTTCTGGTCTGGTCCCGCGGGAAGATCGTCTCTTGCATTGATGGAGCCCGTCGGAAGTGTGAAGCCTCCGCGCAGAAGGATACGGTGTCGACCCCATGGGGAAGACGAGAACCCGCTTCTCGAGATGTTCCCGAATACTGAGAACAGCGCCTGAACACCGACGTCGCCCACGCCGCTCGACTCGGCCGTGAACTCCATGCTCGCGCGTGTCCGGTGATCCATCGATAGGCGATGGTAGGGGATCATGACCATCAACGTGAGCGCGTCGCTCGGAGCGAACATGACGTCGACCATTTGCATCTGCATGGTCATCGCGAGCGGGCTGACCATGTAGCTGCCGAGCACGGCTTCGGTCGTCGTGCGATCGCTGCCGGTGAAGTTTCCGTCCATGCTCATGAGCATGAACTTGAAGCCGACCATCCACTCGCCCTTCAGGTGCGTGTGGGAGCCCAGTACGCCGACCGAGACGATCTCGATTTCTAGGAGGTCTTCGAGGCTGAGGTCGAAGAGGTCGTCGGGTTGCTCTTGGGCGCGCGCGGGCAACGGGGCCAGGACCAGCGCTGTAAGCAACACGGAGGCCAATCCGCCCGAGACACGATTCCTCGGTCGTTCGACACATGGGAGCATGGCCCAGCCCGTGGTAAGGAGAGGCCTACGCCCTCACTGCAGAGAAGGACTACTTGGTCGACTACACGCTGACGGAACTCGAAGGCAGGCTCGCCTCGGCCTTCGCACGCGCCAGCCGGGCGGACCTCGTGAGCTTGGCCCACGTGGAAAAGTTCGTGCCCGAAAGCGACGGCAGCGCGCGCCTGATTCTGCGCGACGGTGGAGAGGTTCGGGTGAGCCGCCGCCGGACGTCGGAGATCAGGCGGCGGCTCGAGCAACTGGCCTAGATAGGGGCCCAGATAGGCGCCTAGCTCGGTGGCGGGGCCTCGCCGGCCTGTTCGGGCATCGTCTGCGACGCCCCGGTCGCGCGCGTCGCTTCCGGTGCCGCGGCGGCCTTTGCGGCGTCAGGACACCATTCGGTGTGACTGCCCTTCGTCATCCCGCACTCCATGCAGCGATCCGTCGCGACGTTCTTGCGGTCACTCGATCGTCCGAACAGACCTCCGAGGAAACCCATGGTTACCTCCTGGGGAGCGACACTTCGTGCACCCACTCAGGGTGGGCGCACCGTGGCTACAGTATGGGACTCCGAGCATCCGAGATGCGAAGATCGCCTTACACGATCGCGTCGGCCTGGCGGGCCCCCGGGGCTAGGACTACTGTAGATGTGCGGTCCCCCCGCACCTCTGAAGGCACTCCGCATGGGCGCTTCAAGCGGCCACACCGACATTCTGGTGGCCGACCCGACTCGCCGCAGTTTCCTCAAGACGGTGTTCGTGGCGACCGCGTTGGCGACGCGGCCCATACGCGCCTCTGCTCGAGCCGGCCGAGTTCGCACCATTGCCGGCAATGGAGTCGCTGGATACGAACCGGAAGGGCGGGATGGGCTCCCCGGCTCCGACACCCCGGTCGACAACCCCTACGGAGTCGTCGTCGGCCCCGACGGCGCCCTCTACTTTTGTGAGGTCGATACCGGCCGTATCCGCAGGTTGGATCTCGGGACCGGCCGGCTCACCACGGTCGCCGGCAACGGCGAGAAAGCCTACGCCGGGGACGGTGGCACGGCGCTCGAGGCGTCGTTCTCGGCGCCACACGAGATCCGGTTCGATCGCGAGGGCAATCTCTTCGTGGTCGAAAGGGATGCGCACGTGGTCCGCCGCGTGGACGGCCGAACCGGCCTCGTATCGACCCTGGCCGGCACGGGCGAGCCTGGTTTCTCGGGAGACGGGGGGCCGGCCTCCTCCGCTCAGCTTCGTCAGCCGCACCGCCTGGCTTTCAACGCGCGTGGCAACCTCCTGATCTGCGACATCGGGAATCAGCGTCTTCGTCAGGTCGACATGGCCACCGGCGTGATCTCGACGCTCTCCGGCACCGGGGAGCGGGATACGACCCCCGACCAGGGACCGCTCGCGGGCACTCCGCTCAGGGGACCCCGCTCCATCGATTCGGACGACCGGGGCGCCGCCTACCTCGTGTTGCGCGAGGGAAACGCGGTGTTCCAACTCGACCTGGGTGCGGGACGCCTAGAGCGGATCGCTGGCACTGGGGAGAGGGGGCTCAGTGGGGACGGAGGCCCGGCGATCGACGCGACCTTGAACGGCCCCAAGGGCATCGCCTATTCGGCATCGGATCAGAGCCTGTACATCGTGGATACGGAGAACCACGCGATCCGCCGTATGAGCCTGGTCACGGGCGTGATCGAGACGGTGCTCGGTACGGGGGAGCGCGGCGACGGCCCCGACGGGGATCCGCTCGAGTGCCGGCTTGCTCGTCCGCACGGCGTGTGCGTGTACCGAGGCGTCGTCTACGTGACCGACAGCGAGAGCCACCGCGTGCGCGCCGTCGAGGGACTCGTCTGATACGGCCTACTGCCTACCGGCCCCGCCGAGTGACGATTCGGATGATGCCGCCTGGGTACCCAGTGCCGTACTGGGTCGTCGCGTCTCTCATGTCGAGGAACTCGATGCGCTCCACCTCTTCGATCGAGATGCTCTCGAGTGAGCCGATGGCTCCCCATGCGGTCTGATCCACGAAGACCACCGGGAGGGCAGGCCCGCCGCCCGGAGTGCCTTGGCTGCGAGAAGCCCGGAGCCAACGCGGTCTGAGTTCTGCGATGACGTTGTAGGCAGTGCCGACGGCGCCAGGGAGCTCCGCGATTTGCTCGGCGGTGATTTGGTTGCGCGCCCCACCGCGCCCGGTCGTGCCCGCCGGTCCGGTTGCACTGCACCCCGAGACGCCGACCAGAAGGCCCAAGAGCAGGACGCCCGTCTTCGTCTGAGGGAGCCTCACATCGTCGGATCGCTTCATGTCGACCTCCAGCCTCGGGTGACCTGGGCTCGCACCGCCCGTCTCGTCAGTGTACCGCTCGGCTACCTGGGAGGACACCCGCGCATTTCAGAGCGGCCAGCGGCTGAAGTAGCCGAGTACCAAGGATGTGCCGGCGGGCAGATTCTTTCCGGCCAGCGCGAGCCTCGCTCCGACGCTCAAGGTGCCCGGAGCGACCTCGTAGTCCAGACGTTGGTACGGGACCTGCAGCCATGCGTCCACGCCCGGGAGCACTCCCGCCGCCACGGTGAGAAAGGCGGAGGTGGTCACGGCGTGCCCATCCGCGAAGAAGTCGATCACGCGGCCATCGATGTCGAAGACCTGCCGGGTGTTCAGGTGGCAGACGGTGAGATCGGCCCCTCCCCGACCGGGTGTCTCCACCCACTGAGCCTCCGCGGATCCCGCCAGAACCGCGAGAGCCCATGCGAGCCCCGCCCCGGCAAAGCGCGTCTGGCGGAAGCGCATCGCGTCAAAGCCGGAGAAGGCGGTTCACTTTGATCACGAGGCCTCGGTTGGACAGCGTAGAAAACCGGTCGAATACATCCGTGGCGCGCTCTTCCGTATATACGATGAAGATCTCGCTTCCCGGAGCGTACTCCCACCGGAGTCGGAAATTGGTACTGAGGGAATCACTGCCGTCGCTGTATTGCACGAGTCCGCTCAGGAACAGGCGCGGAGAGAAGCTGTAGCTGACGCGCGCGGAGGCCACGTGCTGGGTGAAGTCGCCTTGCGGCAGATCGACCCAGTTGAAGGAGAGGCCCGGCTCGAGCGACAGTTGCGGCAGAATTGCGACCCGTGCCCGCTGAAAGCCGATCGACGTGCGATCACCACCGTAGAAGCTGCCTCTTTGCACCGACAGGTTCCCCGAGTACGGGCGCTGGGGGCCGAAGCTGTACTGCAATCGCACATCGCGGAACGAGTAGCGACCTACCGGGATCGTCACGTCGGAAGCGAGGGGGAATACCTCGCTCAGACGCTCGTAAGTGTCGGTGAAGTCCGCGCTGAAGGAGTCACTGTTCTCCAACTCGATCTGAAAATTCCCCTGTCGCATCCGAGTTTCTAAGAAGCCCGCCTCGGCGTTCTCCAGGTAGTCGAGCCGAGCCTCGAACGTCATCTGTCGCACCGACTCGATCGACGCGGGCCGCGGGCTGTACCGGCCCGAGAGGAAGCTCTGCCTGAATCCTTTCCTACGTACGAAACCGAGCTCCGGGTTGAAGTCCTGGCCCACCAGCAAGTGGTCGAGCTGGAGCCCCCACAGGTCGCCGTCATAACTGACACGGCCCCGGTAGCTGTCGTCCCTGCCCGTGAGCCCCTCGGTCTCCGTCTTCGCGTAGTAGCCGAGCAGGTTCACGTCATCGAAAAAGGAGAAGGTCGCGTCGACTCCGTATGCGCGGTTGGATCCGGGCGCGACCGCCGAAACCGATCGGTTTTCGAAAATCACGCCCACGCTGCTGCGGCGGAGGACGTCCCGGCGCAGCCGGAGTACTGTGAAGTTCGTCGACTCGATGCCCGCGCCCTGCACGTCGTCGGTGTGGATGCTCAACGCGCCGACATCGAACGAGCCCACCTTCCCGGTCACGCGTCCGCCGCCCCGGATCGGTACGGGAGCACCGCCCTCGAGCCCGATGCGCCGGCTGAAGAACAGGGTAGGGGCGCTCACGCCCCCGCCGCTGGCGGGACCGCCAGGGCCGAAGCCTCGGCTGACGCCCGGGGTCGCGAAGCCGAAGATTCCCCGTCCCTCGAGGAAGAACTCCCTCTTTTCAGGAAAGAAGAGACTGAAGCGGGTGAGGTTGACCTGACGTTCATCGACCTCGACCTGGGCGAAGTCGGTGTTGTAGGTGAAGTCGGAGGTCAGGTTGTCCGTGATCCCGATCTTGAGGTCCAACCCCGCATCGGCGCTGAAGTCGTTTCGCAGCTCGGGGACCCTGGTCACGTCGGTCTGGAGTCCGGAGATGCCGTACGGCTTGACCTCGATCACTCGGCTGGCAGGGGGTGCCTCGAGCCCGACCAGCGTGCCGGATCTCGAGATCCTGAACACGCCCATGGCGCCCGTCCCCGCCGCCGCCCTGGGGATCCGCGTGAGGTGACTCCACTCGTTCTTCCTGCGGACCGCGCGCCTCATTTGCAGGCCCCAGACTTGCTCGGTACCGGGCCGGTAGCGCAGTGACTTGAACGGGATCTGCATCTCGACCGTCCAGCCGCCGTCGAAGCGCCCCGTGCGCACGTCCCAGACCGGGTTCCAATCGCTGTTCGGATTCCCTTCGTTCGTCATCGCGAACTCGGCGAGGGCGCCGAGCGGATTGGTGTAGAACATCACGCCGTTCCGCCGATCGTAGAACGTGTCGAACATGACGCCGAACGTGTCGTTCTGCCGGAGTTGGTTGGTGTCCCGCCGTAGCTCGTTCGCGACCCATTCGCTCTCTGGTGCAGAGTCCCAAACCCGCGCGGACACGTAAATGTTCTCTGTGTCGAACGCGATCCAAGCCTCTGTGCGTTCGGTGGCCACAACGCCCTCGTCCGGCACGCTCTGGATGAAGTCCGAGATCGAGGGGGTGTCTTGGTAGAAGGCCTCGTCCAGTCGGCCGTCGAGTCGGATCGGCCCCGTCAAGCGGACCGCGCGGACCGTGGCGTCGCCGCTTTCGTCACGCCGGATGACGTTCGGCGGCACGGGCGGCAGCGGGCCATCAACCCGCGTGGCGCCGCCCGTACCGGATGAGGCCGACTGCGCAGACAGGGCCAGAGGGCGCGAGCTCATTGCCGCGGAGGCGAGCACTGCGACGACGGTGACCCAGCAGGCCGAGGCCCTCGGGCGAGTCGTCACGCTACCGAATCTTCTCGTACTTCACGAGCGTCTGACCGGGCACCTGCGCCCCGTACACATTGCCCGCCCGGTCCGCCGCCGCGAACTCGGCGTCGCTTCGGATGAAGGCGGTGACCTGGCCGGTACCCGCGTCCCCCACCCGGATACCTCGGATCCACCCCTCGCCTCGCCGTTCCCCGTACCAAGCAGGTAGCGCGCTCGTCTGCGTGTCCGTCACGTACATGACGTCGTTCGCGTCGATATAGATGTTGCTCGGCGGTCCGAAGTGGGTCCATTGATCGAGGAACTGCCCGTCGCCATCGAAGATTTGGATGCGGATGTTGCGACGATCGCCGACGAAGACTCGCCCTCGGGAGTCCATGGCGATCGCGTGAGCGTCGGAGAATTCACCCGCGGCGGGTCCCGGTCCTCCTGTTCCCCAGCTCAGCTCGAAGCGCCCGTTGCTCGCGAATTTGACGACCCGGTTGTTTCCGCCCTCACCGTGGCCGTCCAGCACATAGATCTCGCCCGTCGGCGCGACCAGAACGTCGGACGGGCCATGGAAGCGGTCTCGATCCTCCGGGCCACCCCAAACGCCGGCGATGCCCAGCGTCATGAGAACGCTGCCTTCGGGGCTGAGCTTGAAGACCTGTTGCCCTTTTCCTTCGGCCGCTCCCGCATCGGCGCGCGCGCCCGTGGGACCGTCGGTCACCCAGACGTTCCCGGAGTCGTCGACGAAGAATCCGTGCGGCCACGCGAAGAGCCCCGCGCCGAAGCTGGTCACCAGCCTTCCGTCGAGATCGAACTTGAGCACGGGGTCCAGATCTGAGCCCAAACAACTGTTCGCGCCGCAGCGATCCAGAACCCAGAGGTGCCTTCCGTCCGGGTCGGGAAAGACGCCCGTCACCGCACCCCAGTCTCTCCCTTCCGGCAGCGATGCCCAGTCGTCTACGGTGCGGTATTCTCCACCGGACTGGGCGCTGATCGCGCCCGCCGCGCATGCCAGCAACAGCATGAGGACGGTCGGCGTGATCGACTCACAGCGGGCATCCAGCATCGCGTCACCTTCGTGTGGTACGAGGAATCCACTACGGCTCGCCAGGATTGTGAGGGCCCTCGCCTCGGGCGACAACCCGGTGAGCGATATCCAGCGGGCCTGGTGTTTGACGCGGCGCGCTCAATCGGTTGTCTTCAGACGGGCCCGGGGTGGCCGGCTCGTCAGCCGGCACGCTGTGGTGAAGGAGTGGGACATGCGCCGGTGTGCCTTGATCGTGACCGGATTTCTGATTCTGCGACCCCCGGGGATCGGGGCTCAGAGTACCGAGCGCCTCTATCGCCTCTATCAAGACGCTTGCGACGGCGGGGACATGACCGCCTGCAACGTCTTCGGACTCATGAACGAGTACGGGGACGGCGTCCCGCAGAATCTCTCCCGAGCCGCGGGCCTCTACCAGCGCACCTGCGAAGGCGGCTTGCTCGTCGGTTGCACGAACCTGGGCCTCTTGCACGAGGCGGGCGTCGGCGTCGCCCAGGACCTCGCCAGGGCGCGCGGCTTCTATCAGGTCGCATGCGAGGGTGGCGAGCTACTGGCATGTCAGAGTCGCGCGGCGATCGAGCCGATGGTCGACGCCGAGGCCGGGGAGCGCTTCTTCAAGGCGGGCAGGGCGGTGATACCAGGACCGGAGCAGCGCTCGCCGAAGCGGTTGTGGAGGTACCGGGTCTCGGCATCCTGGTGACTTCGGACGCGGAGGGGCGCTTCGACCTGGGGGGACTTCCCGCGGGCCGGTACGCGCTGAAGGCCGAGCGCCTCGGCTATCAGATCCTCCAGGGCGACTTGGAGGTGCCGGGAAACCGGGACTTCATCGTCCTGCTGACCCGGGCCGAGGTCGGTGACCCGGAGGAGACGGGCAGCGTGGTGGGCCGGGTCACGGAGCGCGGAAACCGAGCGCTCGAAGACGTGGAGATCACGGTGCTGGGCCGACCGCGCTCGAGAACGCTCAGCAACCGCCAAGGCCGCTTTACTCTCAGGGACGTGGAACCCGGGCTGATCGAAGTCCGCTTCGTGCACCTGGGGTTCGCCCCACGGACCGCGAAACTGATTGTCCAGCCGGGGAGAACCGTCGAGGTCGCGCCTACGATGGTCACGCAGCCCATTGAGCTCGAGCCTATCCAGGTGACCGTCCGCTCGAGTTTCCTCGAGCAAAATGGGTTCTACAGGAGGTCGGAGAGAGTCGCCGGCACGCACTTCACCGCGTTGGACATCGAACGGCTGACCCCCAATGGAATCTCCGAAGTGATTCGGGGCCGCGTTCCAGGTGTGCGCATCCAGTATGGGTCGTACGGCGCACCCGGGACCGACCTCGATCCTTCGACTGGACCAGCCGCGGGCACGATGGCGCGTGCGGTGAGCAGGGGGGAGAGGTCCTGCGTACTCTCGGTCTATGTGGACGGGAAGCTCGAGGTGCTGAACGGGGACATCGACCTGATCCCTCCCGAGCACCTCGCGGCGATCGAGGTCTACATGGGCATGGACGTCCCCATCCAGTACAGCGTGAACAGCTGTGGGGTCATCTTGCTTTGGACGAGCAGAGGGGGCTGAGGGGGGTTCGCGAGGCTCGTTAGGATCCGCCGAGCTTGAAGACATAGAGCGCGTTGTGACCGCCCGGACTCACGAGTTCGGGCGTGAGGAAGTCGCCGATCCGCCAAGGACTACCGCCGCCTCTCCCCGTCGGTATGCCGACGTACTGGACGCCGTCGATCTCGAAGGTGACCGGGAAGCCCTCGACCGAGCTGCCCAGCCGACTCTCCCAGAGTGCCTCACCGGTATCGACGTCGTAGGCACGCACCCAACGGTCGTAGTCCCCCACGAAGGCCAGGCCGCCGCCTGTCGTGAGTACGCCCGTCAAGAAAGGCGCTCGCTGCTCGACGGTCCAGACCTCGTCCAGCGTGCGCACGTCGTAGGCCGCCAACTTCCCGAACAGGCCTTCTTTTCCGGGCATCGGCATCCACATTCTCGCCGCTCCGGTTCCACCCCGGCCCGCCTCCAGCGTCGTCGGTCGCCCGGACATTTCCATGCAGCTTTGGCTCAGGGGAGCGATGAGCAGCGCGCTCTCTGGATAGAACGCGGTCGAGGGCCAGTTGTGGCCCCCCGCCGTGGACGGGCAAACGGAGAGCCAGTCACCCACCTGTGCGTTTTGGATGTCCTCTCGGTATCGAATGGCTCCTGTCTCGCGGTCCAGGCCCGCGAAGATGTTCTGATAGACGGTTTCTGTCAGACCCAGAAACGTCCCGTCGCGCCGATCGAGCTTCCAGAGGATTCCGGACTTCCCGATCGAGAGATGGAGAGGCAAACCGTCGACGTCCACGAGGACCTGCTCGAAGGCTTCGTCCATGTCGAGGGTCTCGCCGGGCACGTGCTGCCTGTACCAGACGATGCGACCATCAGAGACGTCGAGCGCCAGCGTCGAGTTGGCGTAGAGCGTCGAGTCGGCCGTCGTGAGCCCGCGACTCGCTGCGACCCACGGCTTGGCCTGGGCGGTGCCGAAATAGACCAGGCCCAGCTCCGGGTCCCAGCTGCCCGTGATCCAGATGTCCGCCCCACCCCTCAGCTCGAGCGGGAAGCCACCCCACGTGTCGCCGCCGGGCTCGCCGGGGCGAGCGACGGTATACGTGCGCCACAACTCCCGGCCCGTGCGCGCGTCGTGGGCCGTGACGAAGCAACTCTCCTCCTGGAGGCGCGTGCAACCGCCGATTCCGGTGATCACCTTGCCGTCAGCCACCACGGGACCCGAACTGTACGCGAAGCCGAGGTCGTGATCGGCTACTTCGGTCTCCCAGCGCACGACACCGGTGCGGGCGTCGAGTGCCACCAGATGTGCGTCCAGGGTCGCGACCAGAATGAGATCCTCCCAGATCGCCAGGCTCCTCAGGTGGCCGCGCCCGATGCTGGTACCCTCCGCGAACTTCCGTCGGTACTGCCACAGCAGGGTCCCGTCCGTGCCGTCCAGAGCCTGGATCACGTTGGCCTGGCTGGGCAGGAAGACGACCCCGTCCCGCACCAGGAACGACGACTGGCTCGTGCCGGGCTCCATCCCCCAGACCCAGGCGAGCTGCAGGCGGTCGACGTTGCTCCTGTCGATCTGGTTCAGCTCGCTGTACCCCTGAGCCCCCGGCGTGCCGCGCCACTGGAGCCAGTCGCCACGCGGAGGGCGGGCCAGATCCGCATCGGCCACGGGCGTGAAGCGAGACGGAGTCCCGTAGGTCCGGGTTACGCCGGTGGCGGTCTCGGAGACGTCCCCCACATCGGGCGCGGTGTTGCGCGAGCCGGGCGAGGGCATGGTCCCGACCCGGCCGGGCACGGGTGTGCGGGCCGCGTCGGTGGCGCCGGCACCTGACGGGCCCTCCGCGGCGAATGCTCGCCCGGAAGAAGACCGGCTCAGCGGGGTGGCGGACGGGGAGACCCCGTTCTCTCGGAGCAGGTACGCCGCCACCGCTGCCGACTGTTGTTCGCTCAGCGAACGGGGTGCGTCGGGGGGCATGGTCTCGCGGATCAGGTCGAGCAGATCCGCCGCCGTACCGGCGCGCCAGCCAGCCCGGAAGCTGGGGCCTGCGAGTTCCGGCGCCTCGAAGGAGCCTCTCAGGTTCTCGAGGTGGCAGTCCGAGCAGGACTCCCGATAGACGGCAGCGCCGGCTTCAGCCTGAGCCGGAGTGTACGCTGCCTGTCGCTCCGACGCTGAGCCCTGGGCCGCCGCGGGGGTGACCGACGAAGCTGCGGCCGTCGCCAGGAAGAGTGATAGGGCCGCGAGTCGCGGGCATGTAGGAAGCATGCTAACGACGGCGCGCTTCGGTCCCGCCCTGCGGCTCGTCCGAGACGAGCTTTGCACGCCTCTCGGCGACGAGCCTCTCGTACTCCTCCTGTGGGAGATCGGTAATGCCGACCCACATGTGCGACATCTCATCGACGCCCCGTCTGCCGAATACGACCCACTGCTCTGGATCGGGATTGAGCGGGTTGGCCGCGGTGTTGTCGAACACGGAAGTCAGGAGGAGCATCGTCCCCTTGGGCAGCAGCGGCTTCGCGTCCGCCGAAAATTGATAGGCGATCTGCCAGATGTGCTTGTAGTCGGCGACCTTGCCGAGCACCTCCCGCCGACCGTCGGGATAGATCGCCTCCAGCGACATCTCCTTGCCCCTCATGTGCATGTGGGGCCGGAAGCTGCTGATCAGCGTCGGCTGGTCGAGCACGTGCACACCCTGAAGCACCTGCTGTCCGTGCGGAGGCACGAGAATGTCACCACCCCTCGGCATGCCGCCCATTCTGTCCGCCCGCAACAGCACCTCGCCTCTGGTCTCGACCCTGGGCGTGTCGCCCTCCGGGTAGAACCACACGCCGACGTCCACGACGTCCTGAGGGGCGCTGGTTCCTACAGGGAAATAGTGGAGGCTCCACGTCACATTCGCCTCACCGGCCGGAAAGAGCATGCCGACGTCTTCGGGGAACGTCTCGTAGCGTTTTCCCACCCCGTAGTGCGCGAGCCCGATCTGTCGGCCCCCCGCCCGTAGATACGCGTGGCCGTGGTGCACGACCCTCAGCCCCAGCGGCCATGCCGGCTTGAACTCGTATGCTTTAATCCAGCGATCTCGGTCGAGCCCGGCGAACGGCACACTCGGGGCCCACCACTGGTCCTGACCGTTGTCCACGACATCATAGGGTGTCGAAGAGACGATCAGGTCGGGTGGGCGGCCGAACTCCTGCTCGAGCTGCCACGCGCCGCCCTCCAGGAGGGCGGGCGCCGGAGGCATGTCGGCTTCGTCACCCTGGGGGGCTCCCTCATCCACCCAGCGCACGATCGTTTCGATCTCCTCGTTGCTCAATGAGACATCGTTCTCGTAGTCCTGGATTCCCACCGTTTTGTCGACGTGCCAGGGCGGCATGATGCGGGCCGCGACCCGCGACCGGATGCGGGGCGCATACCTCCTCGCGTCCTCATAGGTCATCAACGACATCGGCGCTTGAGCGTTCGGACGGTGGCAGCTCACGCAGTTCTCGTAGAGGATCGGTGCCACGTGCTTCGCGAACGTGACTTCCTGCGCGTGAGCAGGGGAGGCGAAGACAGTCGCCACGATCGCGGCGGCCGCAAAGTGGGTGGCGAGGCGGCGCCCGCTCAGGATGCGGCTCGTTGTTTCCCTTTTCATGACATGCTCCCTATCGCGTAACCGTGACCGGCACGTAGCCGTTCGTCCAGCAGCAATGGTATTCGAAGGACGCTATCGAATAGATCGACTGCACGCGCACGAGGTATTTTCCAGGCTCGCTGAATCGTGCGCTCGTGCGGGCTATGCCCGCCGCTCGATCCACCTGCATCTCCGCCTGTGCGAAGTCGACCCTCCCGGGCCCTTGGTGTTGCGTCCAACCCACCCAACTCGTCGGCGCGGGGTGATCGACCCAGACCGAGAGATCGAGCGGCTCCCCCACGGCCACGGTACGTGGTGAGGTGGTGAAGCCGGTTCGACCCTGAAACTCCAGCCCGTCCGCTTCGAGCTTGAGCACCGGCGCGACTACGCCGCGTCCCCCCGTTTCCGGTTCGTCCAGATAATACGGCGGGATCAGCTTGCCCGGCGTGGAGAGGTCTTCCCCGTGGGTACGTAGCGTCCAGACGACGCGCTTCTGTCCGAAGTCCGGGGGCACCGTAACCGTGAACACGCAAAAGTGCCGTCGGTAGTTCGCTTTTGGCACAGGGTCGAAGTGCGTAGGCTGCAGGCCGTCGAACTCGCTCGGTTCTATGTGGTTGTCGGGGCCGAGAGGAAGATCGATCGCCTCCTCCGTATTGAGGTTGAA
>Ga0066376_10000173_pt1 | contig 56346 bp, 40 predicted proteins | sample Knorr_S15_td_Bot_FD_77009 | JGI IMG/M metagenome (GOLD analysis project Ga0066376, IMG submission 77009) | Marine microbial communities from Southern Atlantic Ocean transect - Knorr_S15_td_Bottom_ad_5009_LV_A | ecosystem: Environmental > Aquatic > Marine > Oceanic | place: Southern Atlantic...
CGCTACTGGTGAGTATGATATCATTGATGTGATTGTTGCTAATTCAGCGGGTCAAATGGATGTAAGCGTTGTGCCTAGCTCATTTGTATTGAGTGCTGCGTATCCAAATCCATTTAATCCAAGCACCACTATTAATCTTCATGTAGAGAATGAAGGATTGGTTAAAGTGAATGTATTTAACTTGGCCGGTAAAGAAGTGGCTCAGCTTTCAAATGAATTTGTAGAAGCTGGAGTTCATTCAATGACATGGGTTGCGGATGGGTATCCTTCTGGGGTTTATCTTATTCGTGCAAACATGAATGGTGCTACATCTGTTCAAAAAGTAATCTTGTTAAAATAAGTATATTTTAACTTCTAATTAACCCCGCAAAACATTCTGTCTTGCGGGGTTTTTTCTCTAATTAAGACATTTAATTTCCGTAAATTTATGTTTAGTCATAACCACAAAATGGAGTTTTTCATGAAACGTATTTTACTTCCGCTACTTTTTCTCTCTTCCCTTTTTTCACAAGTTGAATATAGCTGGGAAGATGGAGGGACCATATTGGGATCATATGGGAATATTTCAAATCCCATTAATACAGGCTCATTGAATGGTGTAAATCCCTATGATGGTGATTTTATGCTTTCTGTTAGTGAATCTCCACTCGATGGAACTCCCAAAGCATATGTTGCATATATACAAAATTTGAATCCAGGTGATGTGGTTACGGCCAGCTTTTATACTTACGATATCTCCGATGGATCACCTTCAACTCGAATTTGGGGTGGTTATGCTACTAATGATGATATAAACAGTTATGCGGGTAGTGCTGGTGGAAATAGTACATATCCATCTGGTATAGGTTGGGAGCAACTGAGCCACACATGGACGTTTGAAGAGGGTGATGATAGAGAAGCTTTAGTTATTGAGGCAAGATTATATAGCCCGACCTCTGGGGGGGAAGACCCTACAGTATTTTATTTTGATTTAATTTCTGTTTCAGCCCCTGAAACAGCTACCATTAACTTCCCAGGAGATTTAGGTGATCTAATCCCAGGTTGTACAGATGCTGATGCATGTAATTATGATTCTGATGCAACATCTAATGATGGAAGTTGCCTATATAATGATTGCCTTGGAGATTGTGGAGGAACAGCAGAGGTAGATTTTTGTGGCATATGTGAAGGTGATGGTTCAACTTGTGATTCTGTATCCTTATTTTTCTCAGAATATGCTGAAGGAACTTCAAATAATAAATACTTAGAAATATATAATCCAGGGTCTGAATCTGTTAATTTGGCTGGCTATGCATTTCCAACAGTAGGAAATGCTCCAACTACTCCAGGTAATTATGAATATTGGAATATATTTGATTCAGGTGCGATTATTGAACCAGGAGATGTATATGTTATATGTCATGATTCAGCTGATTCGGAAATTCAAGCCGAGTGTGATCAAAACTATACTTACTTTAGTAATGGTAATGATGGTATGTGTTTAGTTTTTGGAACTGAGCCTAGTTATACTATTTTAGATTGTATTGGTGATTGGAATGGGGACCCAGGTGATGGTTGGGACGTTGCTGGAGTTTCAGCTGCAACTAAAGATCATACTTTGGTCCGCAAAGGTTCTGTTACTATGGGTACATCTAACTGGGCTGCTTCAGCAGGTACAAACATGGAAGATTCTGAGTGGTTAGTTTTTGATTTAGAAACATGGACTTACATTGGCTCACATCCACATGATTCTATTGGTGAAGATCCTGTTGCGAATGCGGGTGAGGATATGGCTGTATATCCAGGAGATACTGTAACGTTAGATGGTTCTGGAAGCTATGATGGCAATGGTACAATCATCTCATATGAATGGACCCAGATGAGTGGTATTGGAGTCAATTTAGAAGATGAAGAATCAGTTGTTACTACTTTTATTGCACCAGAGGAAACAGGCCCCTTAGTATTTATGTTAACTGTTTTTGATAATGATATTAATGAACATATGGATGAAGTGACTATAAATGTAATTGGCTCAACATCAATTTATGATATTCAATATACAGTGGACCAAGGAGAATATTGTTATGAGACATCTTTGTCAGGTGAAATTGTAACTACTACTGGAGTGGTAACACATGTGAAGCCCGGTGAATATCCAAATTTCTTCTTACAAGATCCGAATGGTGATACTTGGTCAGGAATTTATATTTATGATACAACCATTATGCCTCAAGTGGGTGATGAGTTGCAAGTTACCGGCACGGTAAATGAGTATTATAGCTTTACTCAAATTATTGATGTAACTGCATCTACTTTAGTTTCAAACGGAAATATGATTGACCCTATCCAGGTTAATGCTTCTGATATTGGTGCGGTATGCTCTGAATCTTCTGAAAGTTACGAGAGTATGTTAGTAAGCCTTTCAAACCTATCTTTTGATTCAGTAGATGAATTTGGTAATTGGGTGGTGAGTGATGCTTCTGGTCCAGCCATAGTGGATGACTATTATTTTGATGGTACATTCCCCACTATTTCATTAGGTGATACTTTTGAATGTATTACCGGTGTTTTGGGTTATAGTTATAGTGAGTTCAAAGTATATCCCCGTAATGTGGCTGATTTTGAATGTCAAGATTTTGGCTGTACTGCTGATGGTGATGCAAATGGCGATGGCGTAACCAATATATTAGATGTGGTTCAAGTAGTAAACTACATTTTAGGAAATCTAGAATTTAATGAAAATCAAATTTGCGCAGCTGATATGAATGCTGATGGTGGATTAAATGTTTTAGATATAGTTCAAATTGTAAATCAAATTCTTGGTGGTTAATATAAAGATATATCCATTTTAAAGAACACAAAACATATTGTATTAATAAATTTATCGTAGGCTCTTTGAAAGGAGCCTGTGAATTGTAGGAAGTTCAATTGAAAAAAATAGTTATTATTCCCCTCATATTACTTTCATATATATATGCAGGTTTGGTATCACTTACTTTTGACCCCGTAACTTCAACCCAAGTTAATATTCTTATGTCGAATGATGTTCAGGTGGGTGGATTTCAATTTGATATTAATGGTGTTACCCTCACGTCTACATCTGGCGGTTCTGCAGAAGAAAATGGATTCAGTGTATCCTTAAGTGAAAATAGAATTATAGGATTTTCTATAACGGGATCTACAATTCCTATTGGAGAAGAAATTGTACTAACGACTTTAATATTTGTTGAACCAGTTGAAAATATTAATGTTTGTTTTAATGCGATCTGTTGGGAAGAAGACGAAGAGGGCTTCAGTGATTGCGTAATTTCAGATTCAGATGGTGTGGCAATAGTTACATCATTAGGTGATTGTTTTGATTTTTCTGGATGCATTGACCCACTGGCATGCAATACCTCAACTTATGCCATTTTTGATGATTTAAATTGTAATTATGATTGCTTAGACTGTGCTGGGGTTGATGGAGGACAGGCATACCAAAATGAATGTGGAACATGTTTTTGTAATGGTTCCGTTGCAGAAGAAGGTTTCACTTGTATTGATGCTGAAAGCTGTATTCAAGGATGTGATCTAACTTGGTATAATAATGGTGGTGAGCCATCGTTTGATGATTGTGGTATTTGCGGTGGAGAGGGAACCAGTTGCCTCCCTGTTTCCATTGATTTTATTGATGTAAGCATACTAGATAGTATATTTTCTATTCAATTAACTAATTATCAAACAATTATAAATATATCATTTATACTGTCAGGTATAACTGATATCGAGCTATTATCAAACAATAATTCATTCAACATCCCTACGATTATTGACACATTAATAAGTATTTCAAATGGTTCATTAGCACCGGGGACTCATACCCTATTTTCAATAAAGTATATTCCTCTTACAGCCACATCGTGCATTTCTGAAGTTAGTATATTTGGTGATGGTATTGATGCTATTGATGTTGAAATTGGTGAATGTGCAGATATTGCTATAATTGGCTGTACAGATGAAATATCTTGTAATTATGATTTAAATGCTACTCTGTCTAGTGATGATTGTACTTATCCCATTGATAATTATGAATGTGATGGGTCCTGCACAGGTGATCTTATAGAAGATGAATGTGATATATGTGGTGGGCCTGGGCCCATTGAAAATTATGATTGTGATGGAGACTGTCAGTTAGATTTTGATAATTGTGGAATTTGTGGTGGGAATAATTCTCATTGTCAAGAATCAGTTTCAAATTATCTCCTATTGAGTCGAATTTCTACGCTCCCAGATGAGGGGGAATTCATTACCATCAAAAATACTTCAGATGTAGATGTGAGTTTGATAAACCATTATATTTCTGATGATAAGGAATATTATAAAATACAGTCAGAGGCTAAAACAGAAGTTAACTTTAATGATTTTATTACTCGTTTCCCAGATGATTCTCAAATAGATGCTGGTGATTCAATAAATATTTGTTTGAGTACTCAATATACCTCCTTTTTCCCCAGTTCGTTTGATTGTGATTATATACTCCAAGAGGATTTAGAAAATATATTTACTGAAGGAAATTCTTTTGGGGAGAGTGAAGGTGAACGACTATCAGAATCTCAAGAAATGATAGTCCTTTTTTATTGGGATGGTGATCTAAATCATCCTGTGAGAGATATTGATTATTTTGTCTGGGGAAGTCAGAGCGGTGCAATGGATAAAGCAGATACGCCCTTGTATTACACTGAAACCCTACCAGAGGAACAAGATATCTATGTAGAAACATTATCAACTTATTATACATATGTAAGAGTTTCTAATGATGAGTTAGAAACAGAAGGCTTAAATGGATATTTAGGTCAAGATGAAACAAGCGAAGAATTCAATACAACGTGGGAAATACAACCTATATCAGAATTTATTTTTGGATGTACAAATTCAGATTCACCAAATTATAATTCAAATGCAAATGCTGATGATGGAAGCTGTGTACTGACATTTTTATCTGTAATTGATAATTGTTTGGAGGAAGAAATAGAATGTTCAGGTAAGTATGACCTTACAAGCTCTAATCAATGTCCATTATATGGAGAATCAGTTACCATTATGGGAACGGTAGTTGATTTCTATGATATTACACCCAGCAATGGACCCTATTCATTTAAGTTAGAGGATAGTGATGGTTACAGAATTAGTTTTGTTGTTTGGCCTACAAGTAGTACTTATCAAGATGGGTTTGATATCCTTCAATCAGATTTAAATTTTCTTACACAAGCTCCATATAATCAATATGTTATAGAAATAACCGGAAAACTGGACGTTTATTGTAGCAATGAAACTCAGCTAAACATCTATTCTGATTGGCAAATTGTAGTTGAGTATGAATCAGACCTCATTATATTAGAAAATTTAAGCATTACTGGTGATTGGATTGAACCCAATACGAGCATTGAGCATATCTCAATTTCTCCCGCACCTTTTGTAATAATACCAACAAGGGGAGAAACCTTAGATTATTCATTTACAGTTTTAGATAACACCCGCGCAATTGTGAGAATTTTTGATCTTTCAGGTCGGTTTATCACATCTCTAGTGGATGATTATTATATAAAAAGTGGAATATTGTCCCATGAAAGAGATGGTAATGCCTGGGATGGTCGTGATCAGTTGGGTCAAATTGTATCTCCAGGAACATATATAATGCATTTGGAAGTATTTAATCCGGCGACGGGTGAAACCCAAACAGATGCAGCCCCAATTGTGGTAGGAGTTGAAAACTAATGAAACAATTAATACTCCTATTATTAATTTCAGCAATTTTTACCCAAGTGAGTGATAATGCATATCTCACCACTGAATCTTCAGCCATGGTGGGTTCAAATGTTGCAGGATTTGGTTCTAGCAATAGCATATTTAATAATCCTGCGGGTCTGTCAGATGTTGAGGATATCCAACTCTCAACGGGTGGTGGTAATCTTTATGGATTCTCATGGCTTCCCTCTTATTACTTTTCTATAAACGCACCCATTCCAGTTTTAGGGAATGTATCTTTAGGATTTCAGCAATTGAAAACCAAAAGTGGTTCGGCCACATTGTCTACTGAGAAAACTCTCTCAGTGGGTCATGGACTCAACCTGCAAAAAGATAAAAATTCTCAATTATCATTTGGTGTGGTGGTAAACTATGTACAATGGGATTTAGGTCGCTCTGCGGGTATAAATGGGGATGGCATGGGGGAAACTAGTTTATCTTTAGGAGTTTTGAATTCGGTTACCATTGATATTGGCTTTATTGCATCCCTTCGTGATAAGTATCGATGTGGGGTGAATATCAAAAATATTAATTCTGCAGCTATTGGTTCTGGAATGACACGAACCGTACTCCCAAGACGTTTAAATGCAGGAATTACCTATTTGCCTATTTCCACCCTATCTACATCTATTTCTATGGAGAGACTATTGGGTGATAGTGACATCCAAATTAAAGGTGGGCTACAATATACATTAAATTCTATGGTAGAACTCATGATGGGTGCCCAAGCGAATCCAAACCGTTTTGGTATAGGTGCTAAATTCAAATTTAATAATCAAACTATTATTTATAGCTTAATTACGCACCCAGTACTTCCCATTACCCATCAATTTAGTTTGGGTCTCTCACTTTGATTCAAAAATTACTAGCTGTAATACTGCTATGTAGCATCCTTTTTTCTGAAAGGATTAATTTAAATAATGCCAATTCATCTCAGTTAGAATCAGTTGGATTTACCCCTTCTGAAATTAGTGGTATTTTAAAATATCGTAGGCAAGTGGGTTATTTCGAAACGGTTTATGACCTGCTTGATATTGATGTAGAAATTGAAAAAATTCATGCCATTCGAAAGGATATATCCACAGAACTACCCATACTCTCTACCTTTGAAAAGGACATAAAAAAGGCATCGTATAAACTGGGAAAATGGATTTCTAACGAAGGCAATTCAGAAGGATTGTCTGAAATTTGGTTAGATAAATTTTTTGAACCCCAAAATGTAAACAATATGAATTATGATGATTTGATGGCACTGCCAAATTTGAGTCCTGTGGATGCGGTTGCAGTATTAAAGCAGAAAAAGCGAGGGTATATTAATGGTACATGGGAATTAAAAAACTCGCCAGGCATTAGTCGATGGGGGTATAAAAATTTAGTTGATTTCATTCGATTTAATGATAATCCCAATGAAGAGATTTCTACACATGTTCGAATTAATTCTTTAATACGCACCGTTCCCATTACTTCTAATCCTGATGATGATGGAAGCATTTCAGACTTTAATAATGCCAGTATTCCTGAACAATTTCATAAAATTTCCATTACTAATGGTCAACATTATAAAGCGGGATTTTCATACCATCGGTATATGGGCCAACCCGAAAATATTTATACCGCAAAGGGATTTCTCCAAGTTGAGAAAATTCCATTATTTGGCTTAAAACTTGACCGTGCAGTATTGGGTAATTTTACGGCATCCTTTGGGCAGGGAGTGGTTTTTGAATCCAGTGATTTTTTTAGTCCACGACGAACTGGGTTTGGATTTTCAAAACGATCAGAAGGTATTCATGCTGACATGACGCGTTCATGTCAATATGTAATGCAAGGTGGTGCAGTACAATTGTCAAATGATAATTTCAGAGCATCCATGTTTGCATCATACCATCCACGTGATGCCATAATAAATGATCCAAATTATTCCTTTGATTCTGTAAATTCTGATTCTACATATATTAAAGATAGCTTTTCATCACTAATTACCATGCAGCCTCGTTTGCCCTATGGAGCTTATGGCGATAATCGTAATATTTATCATTCCCTTATAGGTTCAATAAATGAATTAACCTGGGGTGGAAATTTTCAAATCACACCTATTATTGGTACTCAATTTGGATTGACATTTTATGAAAGTTTATACGATAAGTACCATTACCCAAGGATTACACAATCCATAACAGGTGGTGACGATGATTATTCGGGTGATGATTTTTATTTACAATATATAACCAATTCTACCGATGCTGAGATTGCAGCAATGGATACCTCTATCGCAGAATCACCTTTGTGGGATGAGGCTAAATCTTTTGTTCGTTTTTCTGGTATAAACTTTACATCTGTTTTTTCAAATATTTCACTTCAAGGTGAATATGGAGTGATGTTAAAAGATAAACCTGAAGGTCAAAATCCTGATGCCATGGTACTCAGTGCTTTTGCACAATTCCCAAATTTCAATCTATTGGCATTATATCGAAATTATGATTTGGCATATGATAATCCATACCAGCGATCATATTCAAATTATCAGCGATTTAAAACTTCCATTTTTGAAGATACATATTGGCTTGAAGACCCCATTTTTTCATTCCTTTATACGGCAAATCCACAACCTCAAGCCGAGGAGGGTTTCTTTATTTCTTCTCGCTATCAATTTCATCGGTCAATGGTAGGAACCTTAAATTGGGATACATGGAATCGTAAAGCTGATAATGCAAAATATTACAGAACGGTAGCCTCAATTGATTGGCGCCCTGTATTTAATTTCAGGATTAAACTTCGTCAAAAATGGCAAGCTCGGGGAGCCTTTAATATTCAACATCCCAGTCCATTTTACTCTCGAGAAACTCGTATTCAAGCTCGTTTACGGATGTCCAGATACAATCAATTCGAAATTTTATATTCAAACGGATATACCACATTTTCCCCTCGCCCACGGTTGACAGATAGTGCTATTGGGGGCGAAATGATGGTGGGGGATATTGGGTCACCAGATGAGACTATGGGTATAAGTTTTACCCATCATGCGGATGAACATTTTTCGGTAAAAGGAGGAGTGCTCTATATAAATGGTTTCCTCTGGTATTTTGAAGATACGGATTTTAGAATATTTAATAGTGAGAGTGGCGCAGTACACACATGGGCATCTGTTGATTTAAAACCCACATCACTTTTTAGGATTATGCTAAAGGTGAGCCATACGGCAGATGCATCGTCTACCCGTGTAGTAGATGCTCAAGCCCCAGACGGCACTTGGGTAAGGAACCCACAAGTTACACATGAAGATTTAGATTTTAGAATTCAGGTAAATTATGCGTTATAAAATTATAGTATTAATAATATTGTCAATGGCTTCATCTCAATCTTTATATAATAGATTTTTGGGAGCAGACTCATTTTCAGGTTCTGCCAGATCAACAGCCATGGGAAATACCCATCTACTAAATTCTACAGGGAGTCATAATGTGCGATTTAATTCTGCCATGCTCTCGAATAAGAATAACAGTTTTGATTTTCAGGTAAACCGTTTCTCATCTTTCGAAAGATGGAGTATGCCAATGAGAGATAGTTTTGATGAGGTATTAGTTTATGGAGATTATGTATCCAATGAGTTTTCAAATTTTTTAGTTTCTGGTGGTGCTACCATGTCATTAAAAATTCCATTTATTGGAAATCTTGGAGTGGGATTCAGTCATTATCCACTAACACATTTTACCTATCAATACTCTGAAGAAGTAAGAGGAACATATCGCCCCGAAGATGATGAGTATGCCAGTAAAGATCCCATTGTAGGGTATCAGAATCTCAATGTAAATGGGGTGATTTATACGTCATCTATTGGGGCCGGCGCAACCCTTAATCTATTTGGTGATTTTAAAACCAGCGTGGGAGGATCTATAAATCTAACACAACCTTTCACATTAGATGAGCGTGTAGAGATTGATATACTTTATACAGATGTTACTAATCTTGCTGTATATCCAGAAATTGATAATTCCTATGATATTGAATCTGATTTGTTTGTATCTGCTAGTGCCCAAGTGGATTTGACTGCATCTTCAGTAGTGGGACTTTTTTATGAATCTGAATTACAACTAAATACAGATAATAATTATGTCCATATTAATCCAACTGATGGTTTATTTCAGTATTGGAATTTTGGTGAAATTTTTACCGACGAATTAGATGGTGGCGAAGAACCCTGTAGTGGACCTTATCAAACGGATAGTTGTGGTGATACATGGGAAGATTTTGACGGTGACGGAGTGTTTGATGATAATGAAGTATTCACTCCTGAAATTCATGATCTTGTTGGAAATGGTGTATGGGATGAGGATGAGGATTTTATAGATTCTAATGAAAATGACCAATGGGATTACGAAGACGTATATCTTCCATCTGGATTGAATTATTTAAAACCTCAACTAATTGGATTTTCGTGGGGCTACACTAGCACAACTACACAATCACTTTCATTCAGTTTTGAGGTGGATCAATACTCATATAACAACCATTTGAATTTAGATGATTTCTATAAATGGAAGTTTGGGTTTGAATATTTAACTCAGTTAGGGACACCCGTTCGAGGTGGATTGGTATTTTCAACATCTCCACTAAATTCAGTTCCCTCTTCTACCATGTTCACATTTGGTTCAGGTAAAACTATTGGAAAAATTCTAGTTGATATTTCAGGCACTTATCAATTATATATATATAAATATCCAGATTTATTTGTAGTTGAGGATGATGTTCGTCCCGATTATTATGATACGGTTCGTGATTCTCAATTAAACTTATCATTATCGGTTTCATATTCATTTTAATGAGATATAGAATTCTATTTATCCTACTGCTTGGATGGATGTTTTCTGCACCCATTAAAATTAACTTGGTAACTACCAATGATATTCATGGGGTGATTGCATCCCAAAAAGCCACCTTTATGAATCCCCAATATCCCCCCACAATTGTAGGTGCAGCTGCATTTTCAAAATATGTAGATGAGTTACGTAATTCAGCTATAAATGATGGTGAGGGTTTACTTATTTTGGATGGTGGAAATTTTTTCCAAGGGAATCCATTGGGGATGGCTGACGATGGTCAAAGCATGATTGAATGGATGAATCGAGTTGGTTATGATGCCATGGTCCCTGGAAGTTATGATTTTATTTTAGACGCAGAAAATTTAAAAAAATTAGCATTACAAGCTGAATTTCCATTTCTATTTTCAAACTTAGAATGTGATAATTGTCCCCTTGAGATAGAAGAAATTAAACCCTATATCATTAAAGAATTAAGTGGGGTAAAGGTGGGAATCTTGGGAGTCGTAAACTCTCAAATTTCTGAAATAGTACTGGCCGAAAATCGCATGGGTACTACTGCAGAATTTGAAGTCCCAACCATGCGAAAATGGGTACCTGAAATGAAATCTGAGGGCGCAGAAGTTGTGATTGTGCTTACCAGCTCTGGCGTCCCGTGGAATCGTGAAGATGAGTATAAATTTTTTGTTGAAAAAGTAAAACTGGGCAGTATAAATGAGAATAATACGTCACTTAATGCGCTGGAGATGGCCTATTTTTCTAAAGATGTAGATTTTATTGTAGCTGGTGGAAACTCAAAGGGGTATTGGTTGCCCTGGTATGACCCAAACAGCCATACATACATTATGCAAGGTTATGGTAATGGAACTGAATTCTCTCATATAAAACTACTAGTTGATAAAGATACTCATCTATTTATGGGTTATGAAACTTTGGTTGATGGTCGCGCTAGCCAAACTTTACTTTCGGATGATTTTGAAGTGAATCAAACGGATAAAAATTGGATTCAGACAAAATTAGAAGATGGAATAAAATCTTATACTGCAGAGGGTTCAACCAATGTGAAAAATACCAGATCCCCCAGAGATCTCCAATTAGATCAATGGGATTTCCCATATTTAGATACAGATGAAAATATCGAAATTATTACCTGGAATTGTGAGTTTTTCCCACATGCAAATGATTCAACCATTTTAGCATTGGCTGAGGCTGTTTCAGATATGGATGTAGATATTATCGCATTTCAAGAGCTCCGAAAAATGGGTTGGTTTAGCAAATTGATGACCTATCTACCTGAGTACAATTATATTGTTTCAGAACAAGCATCGTTTATGGATTTAGCCATCATCTTTAAATCAGACCTTTTTGAATTTGTACGTCAATATGAGCCTTTTTCTGAAGATGATTATAATTTCGCGGGGAGACCTCCACTACAGGCAGACCTTCTTATTAAAACGGAAAATGGTAAGATTCCATTATCTATTATTAATCTGCACATGAAATGTTGTGATTCGGGATTGCAGCGAAGGAAAAATGCTGTTCAAATGTTACATGGATATTTAGATGAGTCATTTGAAGCCCAATCAAATATTATTGTATTGGGTGATTGGAATGATGATACCAAAGATGAACCAGGACAACATTCATTTGATCCATTTTTAAATGATAGTCGATTCCATTTCGTAACACAGAAAATTTCTTATGATATAAGTCAGGCGTCATATCCCAAAGAGCCGTGGGTAAGTTTTTTAGACCATATTTTAGTCTCGAATGAATTGATAGAGCAAGGTTCAAGCTATATGGTTCAAACCATTAAAATGGGTGACTACATGGGTGGTTATGAAAATTACGATATGTACATATCGGATCACCTACCTGTGCTACTATCCTTCCCAAAACCGTAGTTTCACATTTCGTCACAAGTTTATTATGTTCAAACCCCTTAAATTCATATCATGATGAAGATTAATAATAGATTATTATACACATATATGATTGGATTCGTATTTAATTTACTCTTTTCACAAGAGTGTCCACCGTCTGATACTTTAGTGGTTTCTGCTGTCCAAAATAATTGGAATTTTCCCACTGAAAATCAATGGGACCGAGTTGAAGTTATGACGTGGAATTTGAAAGAATTTCCATATTCAAATAGTACGGTAAATAATGTACAGGAAGCAATTTCGGACATATTGCCTGATATTATTGCCTTTCAAGAAATAAATGATGGTAATGCATTTGTTCAATTAGCAAATAATCTTCCTGCTTATGATTTTGTAAGTTCTGGAAGTGGACTTGCACTTGCGGCTCGCAGAGATGTAGTTGATATCATCAATCAAACAACATTATTTTCAAGTTCTGGATATGATTTTGCCTGGCGATATCCATTTAAAGTGGACCTCCAATGGACTTGCGGATTGGGATCAAGTTCATTATCTGTAATCGTTATCCATCTTAAGGCTGGTAGTAGTGGTGAAGATGCAAATCGACGCTTTGCATCTTGCGAAGATTTAGAGGGATATGTGATTTCACATCCCAACGATAATATTATTATTTTAGGTGACTATAATGATGAAATTACAGACCCCCAAAGTAGTAATTCATTATGGCCATTGGTAAATAGCAGTTTGGTTGAATTTGCCACAGAATCTATTGCGAATATTGATTATTATGCAAGTTATCCAAGTTGGCCCAGTTTTATTGATCATATTGCAGTTTCTCTAACATTATTTGATGAGTTATCATTGGGACAGATTAAAACAATTCGTATCGATGATTATACGGGATACACATATTTTCAAAATAACATTTCTGATCATCGACCTGTCATTTGGTCCTTCCCCTTAGAGGATATTGGTATTCCCACGGGGTTGATAATAAATGAGATTATGCAGAACCCGTCAGCTGTTTCGGATATGTATGGGGAATGGATTGAATTGACAAATGTTGGAGGTGAAGTTATCAACTTAAATGGATTAATCCTCCATGAGAATGGAAGTGAATCACACACCATTAATGTTTCAGGAGGTCTATTCTTATTGCCTGAAGAATTTATGATGTTGGGAAATAATGATGATCCCACATTAAATGGAGGAATACTCATTGATTATCAATACTCAGACTACTTCCTCAGTAATAGTTGGGATGAAGTGATTATTTCCCATCCATCCGGGATAATTTTAGATGAAGTAGCTTATGATAATGGAACGACTTTTCCAGATGTGGGTGGAATAAGTATGGCATTAAACTTACCATCACTTGACAATAGTGTGGGTGCGAATTGGTCTACGTCCACTAATCCCCTTTCTTCTGGAGATTATGGCACACCAGGGGAACCTAATAATTTTACTGGATGCAACCATGCCGGTGATGGGGATGTGAATCAAGATGATGTTCTGAATGTATTAGACTTAGTCTCTATTGTCCAATTTGTATTGGATGAAATTGAGTTTTCTCAAACCCAATTATGCAGTGCTGATAGAAATTTTGACACTGAAATCAATATCTTAGATATTGTACAAATTGTATCAGATATTTTAAATAATTAATCCAATTTCATCAATGCTACAGTTAAGACAATCACTTAAAGTAATACATTAAATTCTTGCATCCAGAGATGAAATCCATGTAATATAAGTAATATCTACAGAAAATATGTAATCTCTAACGAGAAATATGAAGACCACCTTTATAAAAAATATTATATTTAGTACAATTATCTCACTTTCATTTGCAATTGAGTTTTCAACTCAAAAGTTAGAAATGTCATTTGATAGCCCGTACAATAAAAATCTTTCAGTTAAAGAATTATTAGATTTTGAAACGCTTGGTTATACAATTATAGATATTAGCGAGAGAAATCAATATTACAGATCAATTTCACATAGTATTCATGAAGAGATTAGTAATATTGAATTTAGATTAGGTACCATGGAGTTACAACTCCGGAAATTTATAATTGAATATGAAGAGAAATTAAAGAAAGACCACTTCCAATTTCATATTACACCACCCCAGTTTAAGTATCGGTATCGACCTTTGCCATTAAATCAGTTAGGCATAGATAGTAATATTTTTTATAAGGAAGCTATAACCTTAAAAAGTCAGTATGTTCAACTTTATAATTTTTATAAGACGAGTATAAATAAATATAGAGATTATTTATTTACATTACGTGAAGAACATTTTTATAATGACCCTAGGGTTGGAAAATTAGTTATATTCCATGACAATGAATTTGAGGAACTTTTTTACTTGAATGTTCAAGCGCTTCTTAGGGAGAATTTAACATTTCAAAATGAGAATCCCCCCGAATTTTTGAAAGTTTATCGTGATTCCGATGACAAAGTGATTTCAATGAATTGGTTCACCCATTCGGATAGTCTAATTCGTTCTCGAGATTTTGAATATTTTGAAAATGATCTTCTAGCAATTGTTCGGGAAAGAGTGGGTGGCTCAATCGTTCAAGAAACTATATATGGCCAGAATGAGTATTCAAAAAAATTCTATGACTTTGTATTTTCATCAGGGTTTTTACCTAGTAATTATGATCATATGACAGAGGTAAATTACAATTCAGATTCAATTATAGAATCGCTTCAATTCTTAAAATTAAATGGAAAAAAAATTGGTTCAATAAAATATATTTTTAATGACAATGGCCATTTAATTAATGAGATTTGGCAAAAAGGTGAAATGGATTCAGTGGTAAGAGAATTTGTATGTTTCTATGAAGAAGGAGTAGGAAGCTACCGAATTATTGAAAAGGATAAGTATGGTAAAATTGTATATCAAGAAATTGTCAGCAGTTTACCTGAGGAAAAATTTGATAAGGATCTTCGATGAAGAATAAAATAATTGGTCTGTGTTTTATTTGTATGCTACTTGCCCAAAGTGAACAGCCCTATCCACCACTTGAGCTTGTATCTATCCCAACTGCGGGTACATTGCCCAAGGGATCATACACCTATGAAACTATATTAACTAAAAATGGTGGTGTTACGCCAAAGTTGGCAGTGGGTCTCACCGATAATCTTACATTTGGATTTGCCTATGGGATCCATAATTTGATTGGTGACCAAAAACCTGATTACAATCCTCAACCAGGGTTTATTGTAAAATATAGAGCATATAGTGAAACAACTAAGTGGCCAGCAATAGTGCTGGGACTCAATACTCAAGGCAAAGGTAAATATTTAGTCAAAGAAGATATTATGGGTGGAAGATATGAACAAAAGGCATTGGGTTTTTATGTAACCGCCAGTAAAAATTGGAATCTGATGGGAAACTTTGGGATTCATGTTGGCTTAAGTAAAAATTCTTGGGAAGTTTTAGATGGAGATGACGACATAAATTTCTTCATTGGTTTTGACAAAGAACTGAATCGTAGTTTTTCTTTATTGATAGAATGTGATGCCGCATTGAATGATAATGAATATGAATTTGATCATTTAACTTTTGGTAGAGGTAAAGGTTATGTGAATGCGGCGTTGCGATGGGCAGTGGTTCCTAATGTTCTCCTCGAAATAAATTTTAATGATATTAGAAATAATTCAACCATTGATAATGATGAAGTAGATTATACGAATCGAGAAATTAAGATTATGTATTCTGAATCATTTTAGGAGAGATTTAATGCAGCGTGCTCTCATTTATATATTGATTTGTCTTTCATCATTAATATTTTCACAATCCAATTTTGGAATGGGAAAATTATTCTACGATAATAGAGAACAAGGTCGAGATGAATTAGTGGCTTCTATAAGAAGTATTGATCAGGCCATCAGAATTTTTGAAGTAGAATTATTAAATAATCCCGAATCAAAAGATGTAGCAGAATATTTACTTAAATCTTATTATTATCGGGCTGAGTATTCAACTGCCAATATTGATGAAAAAAAATTATTTTTTGAAAAAGGTAAAGTGCTGGGATTAGATTATGTAAATAAATATCCCGAATCCATTCAGTTTAGATTTTGGTATTTAGCAAACTTAGGTGGTTGGGCAAAAGTATATGGTATTTTGACAGCTGCACGAGAGGGTGTGGCTGATCAAATGAAGCTTCATGCTGAAAAGATTATTGAAATGGATTCAAGCTACAGAAATGGTGGTGGTTATTATCTGCTTGGTGCAGTCCATTATAAATCACCCTATATACCCTTTCTACTTTCTTGGCCAGATAATGATGATGCTATCAAATTTTTAACACTTGCTGTTGAAACAGGTAATGCTGAATTATCTCAATTGAATTATCTTGCGCAAGCACTACATAAAGATGGACAAGTTATTAAGGCTAAAGAATTATTAAATAGAGTTATTAATACCGAGCCCAATTTCGAAAATTTGATTGAAGACCTAAATTACATACAGGAAGCAAAAAATATTTTGAAAGATATGTAATGCCCTGTGTCTCACCGTAAGCTTAGTCAAAAAATAAAAAATTTATCCCTTGAATTAGGGTTTTCTAAAATAGGTATTACCCCTGCGGCCTATCATTCTCAAGATGATGAATACCTTCAATCTTGGATTGATAAAGGCCGACATGCTACTATGGATTGGGTGGCTCGCCGAAAAGATGAACGTGCCAATATATTTAAATATTATCCCCAAGCAAAATCAGTAATTGTAGTTGGATTAAATTATTATACGGGCCTTTCCCCAAAAGAAGATGGTATTGCACGCTTCTCAAATTATGCATGGGGAGATGATTACCATGACCTCATCAAAAAAAAATTATACCAACTACTAGGACAGCTAAAATCCATTGATAAAAGTCTAGATGGAATTGCATGTGTAGATACATCTCCTGTAACTGAGAAGGCGTGGGCACAACGGGCAGGGCTTGGTTGGATTGGAAAGCATACCAACCTATTGACTCGTGATTATAGTTCATGGTTATTTTTAGGTGTGCTTATTATAAATCAAGAATTAGAATATGATAATCCATACCAAGATGATATGTGTGGTTCTTGCACGGCGTGTATTGATGAATGCCCCACTGATGCGTTAGTGGACGCTTATCAGTTGGATGCAAACAAATGCATCTCATATTTGACAATCGAACATCGAGGTGATATTCCTGAGGAATTCCATGATAAACTAAATAATTGGATATACGGCTGCGATATTTGCCAAGAAGTATGTCCGTGGAGTCAAAAGTTCTCACAGGTAACAGATGAGGTAGCATTCCAGCCCCGATCAAATATTAATGAAAGAAGTATCGTTAAATGGAGTAGATTAACAGAAGATGATTTTCGTATTCTGTTTAAAAAGAGTGCAGTAAAACGAACTAAATACTTAGGACTAAAACGAAATATTACACTATTAGATAAAAGTACTTCTAAAAGGTCCAATTAATTGGTAGGCAAGCATGTCCTGTATAGTCATCAATTACTACATTTGGGTACCATGAGCAAACACCGTGCGTTTTTTCTCCATCAATACAAGATGCTTCATCATCTATAAAATCTAAGCAATCAATTATTTGAAAGTCAATTCTATTGGTTGTAATTGAACCAAAAGCTCCCATAATTGGGTTCATATTTTCATCACGTAGATTACTTCTTTCAGGATCATTAGGTAATAATTGAGAATAATAATAATAGTTTTTATAACTCTCTGAAAATGTAGAAATTTTATAATAATATCTATCGATATCACCGATGTTATCGCCTCTGTCGATAAAGAATTCCCCATCATCATATTCCCCATTACCATTTTCATCAGCAAATATTTCAGCGTCTTCATCGTCAGTACTATCATCCCATTCACCATTACCATAACCGTCATAATAATCAGAAAATATTGCTTCGCTCATTAAACATACATCATCTACAATATTAAAAAAATCTGTGCCTACAGATGGATGCCCATGGAAATATGTAGAATCGTACAAATATTCGGTTGCTTCAAAATATACATTAGGAGATATTGTAGCCCATAAAATAGAAGCAAATTGTGAGTATCTTGGAAAATATACAAAATTATCTTCAAGTAATAATTTATTTTCTTCTAGGCAATTATAGTCAGTACAATTATTGATGCCAAGATTTTCTAGGTATTCCGCAACGTCCATCTGACTTTCCGGATTCTGAATAGTAGAATTAAGAATAGTATCCACAAAGACTACCGGATCAGATACTATTATTGGTTCTTTCGAAGAAACTCTAATAGTATCACCCAGTTCATCTGCTGGACAATTAGCATTAAAACGGTACTCTGATTCAGTATCTGCACTACCATCCAAGTTAACCCACATTGTTTCACTACAGCCATTAGGTATATATGCACCATAATTAACTGTATAAAAATCATCTATTAGCGCTTCATTGCTTCCATTATATCTAATATCAAAAAAATTTCCCGCTTGAGGATCAAAATAAAAATTGCATATTTCTTCAGAGCCACCATTATAGATCTTTGTCATTGATACTACACATCTACTCTCGTGAATATTGGGCAATATTTCATTATAGCCATCTACATTAGGTTCATTGCAATCGGGCACTCCATTATTCTCACCGATACTATCTTCATCACGACAATTTTTCTGACAAACAGTATTGTCATAACTACAATTTTCACAATCACCATCATCATCGGTTGGATCTCCTATTTCACCATCAATGCCCACATCATGTATAAATGGATTCCAATCCCCACAGTGAGCTAGTATTGAGTTTTCATCCCCGTGCCAGAATCCGTTTACAGTATTACATGAATCTAAAGTTATTTCACCGTTAATACTCAAATCATTATCTATGCAATCATATAGAGAGGTATCCGTTATCAGGACGGATTTATCGACCCTTACTATGGCCGTATTTTCGGTGGGAAGGATTAATGCTTCAATTCTAAGTTCAGGTTCATAATTAAAAAAATCATCTGAAAATTCAGTTATTGATAATTCTTTTTGGCAACTAAAGATAGTTAATAAGCCAATAATAATTAATAATAATTTACTTATTTTCATAATTTAAACTCCCAGCCAAAAGTGATAATTCTAGGGAACATGCTGAATGCTTGTACCTTAGATGGTGACGATTCATGGTTCCAATTATATAATAGGACATTATAGTAATCTGTCAAATTAACAACTTGGAGCTTTAACTCACTATCTATTCCTAATAAATTCATTTTTCTTGCTATGCTTACATCAATTCTGAAATAATTAGGATATCTAGAACTATTTTTAGCCCCATAAATATTTCCGAAGTTTGAATATGGATTCTCAAGGCTTCCGTAGGATTCTACACTCGTTTGATGAACCTTACCAATGACAGGTGTATATGTTTGCCCCGTTCCAAAAGATGTAGTCAAACCCATTGTATATTTATCATTAATGCTATAGGACATAAGTGTATTAAAAGAGTGTGGTTTATCATATTTTGCAGGATATATTTCTTGCTCATCCCATATAATATCATCAGAATTTAAATCAACAGTTCTTTCTATTTTTGAATAGGAATAGCTAAGCCATCCTGATATTTTATTTCTCTTAAATCTATACAGAAGCTCTACTCCACCTGCTTGTGCGGTACCTGAAATTGCTAAAGTTGATTCAATATCAGTTGCATCAAATTTTGGATTTATATCATATATTGTAGAATAATATTTATAATATGTTTCAAGTGATATGGTATTGGCCTCGCTCATCCAATATTCTAGACCTACAATGATATGATCTGCCTCTTGAGGTTTTTTACCCTTTGGAATAGGTTGCCAAAAATCAACTATTCGTAGCAATTCTTCTTCTTGGTTTATTGTATAGAGAAACTGTGAATATCTCCCAATGCTAGCTTTAATAGCCAAATCAGAGATGGGATTATATTTGAGGCTAAACTTTGGATTAATAAGGAATTTATCATACCCATTAAATTTGGATATTCTGAAACCGGAGATAGTTCTTAATAATGGATTAGGGCTCCAATTGATATCAATGAAGGAGCTAGTAATTTTTGGGGTAGAGCTAATATTTGTAACCTGTTGTCCTGCAAATGTTTCTGTGTACTTTAGTGATAGGTACTTTATTTGCCAGCCTAGATCAATATTTAGATTTTCATTTATTAGATACTTCAGTTCTTGATTCAGATCTATATCTTCAACTAAATTATCAAGGTATAAGCTTAAATCAGTAGTACTCCCATCATCAAGATTGATTGTTTCTGTTGTATCTATCTCACCTGGATTAAAGTCTATTGCAAAATCTACATTGAAATTATAGGTGGTTTTAGATAGTCTGGATTTGATGAAATAGTTAGAATTAGGTATAAACTTCCAGGTTAAGTTTTTTGTTCCATTACCCCAATCCCACCCAAAATCTATACCAGGGAAACCATCACCACCAATCTCTACGAAGAGATTATCTCTTCCTGAAAATTGGCTATAGAAGAATTGGTTTGTATTATTAGGTGCAAATTTGAGTTTTAAATGGGTATCCCAAAAATAGTAATTCCCTGGAGGATCTTCATTTAGATAATCATAATATAATTCAACAAATTTATCAAAATAAGTTCGTCTTGCCGAGAACATCCAAGAGCCTTTATAGAGTGAACCTTCTGTTAATATTTTTGAAGATAGTAGGCTGATATTTCCTGATGCCCCACTAAAGTCCCAATATTTTTTTGGGGATATAACTTTTCTAAAAATAGGCCAATCTTTACTTAGATGTCCTTTATATTTACTCCAATCAAGAGATCTTAAAGAATCTGGAAGGCGTCCATTTTTTGAATCGCCCTCACGTCCCGTAATATTTAGGACTGATGAGAGCCTGCCTCCAAATTTAGCTGGGAAACCACCTGCTAGAAATTCAGCATCAGAAATCATATCTGCATTGAAGGTTGAAAATACACCACCAATATGATAGGGATTATAAATTTCTGTACCATCTAATAAAATTAAATTCTCATCAGGACTACCACCCCTCACAATTAGTGCAGCATTAAAATCATTAATTGTACTCACACTTGGTAAAAGCTGAAGTATTCTAAATAAATCAGCTTCAACAAACGCTGGAGCTTTTCTGATTTCTTGGTTTGATATATTTACTCTGCTTATATCAACACGTTTTTCAAATCTCATTCTTTCAGCAGAGACTTTTATTTCAATCCCTTGAATTGGCTCAGGAATTAATTCAAAATTGAATTTTCCACTTGAAGGTTCTAATTGGATGGATTTTTTTAAAGTTTTATATCCAATCATCCTAATTTTGAGGGTATAACTTCCAAAGTCAATATTTGGGATAATGTAATAACCGTTTATATCAGTGGCTGTGCCAGCCGTTTGTAGTGATAACCCACGATTGTTTACAAACAAAATTACATTTGTGTATGGAAGTGGCTCTCCATTGGATTGGTCAGTAATGGTACCTGATATGCTTGTTGCAGAGAGTAGGTTTAATGCAATGAGTAGATATAGTATTTTTGTCATAAAGTTAAATTTATAACAGTCTTTATTGTAAATTTTAGTGTAAAAAAAGCCTCATTCAATATTGAAAGAGGCTTTTTGATATCTGGATAGTTAAAAGGTTAACTTTGAGCAGAGATAATACTGACTTGTTTTTTATCTCTACCTTTACGCTCAAACTTGACAACACCATCAATTTTTGCAAAAAGAGTATCGTCTTTTCCTAAGCCTACATTTCGGCCAGGTTTAATACGGGTTCCTCGTTGACGAACTAAAATTGATCCAGCAGTGACAGTTTGACCATCGGCCCGTTTTGCGCCGAGCATATTTGGTTTACTATCTCTACCATTTTTTGAAGATCCAACACCTTTCTTATGTGCCATGGTCTAGTCCTCTTTCTTTGCTGTAGTTTTTTTTTCTTTTGAAGCAGTACTTGTTTTAGCTTTTGGAGCATCTTTTTTAGGTGCTACTTTCTTCTTTGTAGTAGCCTTTTTCGTAGCGCTCAGTTTGCCAATGGTTAACACTGAATATTTTTGTCGATGGCCATTCTTCTTTTGATATCCTTTACGACGCTTAAATTTAAACACAATAATCTTTCGTTCTCTTCCATGTTCTTCAACTTTAGCATCAACAGTTATGCCATCAATAAAAGGAGTACCAACTATTTTTTCATTATTATTGTCAAAATAAAGTACTTTATCAATACTTACTTTTGAACCAATTTTTTCTGTCAAAAAAGGAACCTTGATTTGAGATCCTTCTTCTACTTTAAATTGTTTACCTGCGAATTCAACTAATGCGTACATACAAAAATATATCCTAATTTAGCCCGATAATTTATTTGGTAAATATATTATCAAGCAAGTTAAACTTCATCCGTCACATCTATTTTTCTTTTTTTGGAATAAATCCTGAATTCAGCAGGCGATAGTGTATGGTCTTCTTGTAAGTCTATTAGCATCCAGTTGTCCCACATGAATCCCTTAACCGCATTTGATTTTGTTTCATTTAGATAGTCTAAAATTACTTTATTGAGCTTGACTGTCAACCGACGATCATTTGCCTTGTTTCTAAATCGCTTCAACCAATTTTCCAGTCGAGTCAAAACAGTATCTGGAGTCGCTATTCGACCTAATCCTTCACATGTAGGGCAGTCGTTACTTATGGTATGCAGTATATTTAGTCGAATGCGTTGTCGGGTCATCTCTAATATTCCAAAAGTGGAGAATTCTGTAAGCGAAACTTTTGCACGATCATTTTTCAATGCAATCCTTAGCTCGTCGAATACTTTCCTTCGGTTTTGTTCTTTCTGAAGGTCGATAAAATCAATAACAATGAGTCCACCAATATCTCGTAGCCTTAACTGTCGTGCCACTTCACGTGCAGATTCCAAATTGATTTTCAGAGAATTTTGTTCTTGGTCTTTTTTACCAATAAATCGTCCACTATTCACATCAATTACAACCATCGCTTCAGTATGTTCAATGACCAAATGGGCACCACTTTTCATCCATACTTTTCGTTTTAATGATTTTTCATATTGCTCTTCGATATTATATTCATCAAATATGCTTCCTTTCCCCTTTTTCAATTCAAGCTTTTTACTCAAATTTGGGTCAACATCATTGATATAATTAAGAATACGTTTATAAAGTGATTTTGAGTCAACCATTAAGCGTTTTATATCGGATGTAAAAAGGTCTCTTATAACTTGATCAGAGGTGGTGAAGTCTTTATATACCAAAGTAGGGGCAATCTTGCTTTTTACTTTGGCCTCCAATTCGCTCCATCGATCCCAAACTCGCTTGAAATCAGATTCAAGAGTGGAGTGATCTTTTCCTTGGGCGATAGTACGGATTATTAACCCATAACCATCTGGTTGGAATTCCATCGCAAGTCTACGCAACCGGCGTTTTTCGTATTTGTCTGTAATTTTACGAGAAATACCAATATAGTTAGCATTGGGTACCAATACCATCAAACTTCCCGGAATTGAGATATCAGTGGTTACGCGGGGACCTTTCCCACTAAAGGGCTCCTTTATGACCTGTATAAGGATTTCTTCATTAATTTTAAGAAATTTTGCAGGATTGTTTTCTCTAACACTGTTGGGTTGCTTCTTTTGAAATTTCTTATTTTTATTGCTTTCCTTATCTTCTTCATCTTCGTTGTCTGAAAATGAAAAATTATTGGGATTTTCTAAATTCCCTATTTCAGAAAAAGGAAGAAATGCATTAATCTCATGTCCCACATCAATAAATGCGGCTTGCATTCCAGGGATTACATTTTGGATCCTGCCTTTATAAATATTCCCAACTAATCGTTGATAGTCAGGAAGTTCAATGAACAGCTCATTGAGAATTCCCCCTTCTACAAGGGCGACTCGTGTACTACCAGCTGTTACATTAATGAAAAGTTCTTTGACTAATTTCATCACATGCACCTATTTTTTGGTTATATAAACCAGTATTGGCGTCAAAATTAGACGCTATTTATAGCTATATGATTGATTATGATGTCACGTTTGAAGAGGTGGTAAGTTGGGAATTAGGCTTATAGAATAAAATCTTACCGAAAAATATAAAATGTTGAGTGTAAAAAAACATTGTAGTTGTTTCAACAAATAAATTAAAAAGAAAATAATAATAACAACTTTTTGAACAACCTAATATCCACTGAGTTTCAAACACAAACTTACAAAAAACCGATTTAGCTCGTCATGTAAGTTAACACATGAATGTCTCCTCAACAAATTGAATTTATAAAAATAATTATACTTCATATATAAATTGATACATTATTGTTTGCCCTCTGATCGAAAACATCTGTAAATTTTCGGGCAAGAACAACAACATTTATTCAACATTTTAAATTTTAGTCATGGAGAGTAAAAATGGCATATATAATTGCTGACCCCTGTTTTGGGACATGTGATACGGCCTGTGTAGAAGTTTGTCCAGTTGACTGTATTCATGGTCCAGATGATAAAGAAGGTGCAGGGGCTGAGGCCAAAGAGCCAGGATTTGATCCTACAGGAAAAATGCTTTATATTGATCCGGAAGAATGTATAGACTGTGGTGCATGTGAACCTGAATGCCCAGTTGAGGCTATTTTTGAGGAAGATGCAGTACCAGAAGAATGGAAAGATTATATTCAGAAGAATTACGAATATTTTGATAGAGAATATAACGGGTAATTTCCGGTAATTACATCATTGAATAAGACGGTTGTTCAGAATTTTGGATAGCCGTTTATTCGTTATAAATCAGGACATATAGATGACCCAAGAGCAAGTAAACAATTTACTTAAAAGTATTAATTATCCCGGATTTTCGAGAGATATTGTATCATTCGGAATCGTGAAGGGAATTCAAGTTTCTGAAAATAAAATTTTGGTTAATTTGGCCATTTCCACTCAGAATGAAGCACATATAAATTCCATAAAAAGTAATATTATAGACGTCCTCTCTCAGGAGACAGATATATCAGATATTCAGGTAATTCTTGAAACGCAGCCTGTAAAACAGGCTTCTGTTAATGGTACCACATCTAGGCAACAACCAATTCCTGGGGTAAAAAATGTTATTGCAGTCGCCAGCGGTAAAGGTGGCGTTGGGAAGTCAACGATTGCCATTAATTTAGCTGCTGAATTAAGCAAAAAATATGAAGTGGGAGTCTTGGATCTCGATATTTATGGACCCAGTCTTCCAATGGTCATTGGTTCTCATGAACAACCCAAAATAACTGCTGAGCAAAAATTGATTCCAATTGAAAAATTTGACATGAAGTTTATGTCCTTTGGATTTATTAATTCAGATAATGCTGCAACTATTTGGCGTGGACCCATGGTAGCAAAACTCACCGCACAGTTTTTTGATGATGTGATTTGGGGTGAACTGGACTATCTCATCCTTGATTTGCCCCCAGGAACGGGTGATATTCAGCTTACGCTGGTACAAAGAGTAGCGTTAACAGGTGCCATTATCGTGACCACTCCCCAAGATTTGGCATTGTTGGATGTGAAAAAGGGTGCAGATATGTTCAAGAAAGTGAATACTCCCGTTTTGGGTGTAGTTGAGAATATGTCACACTACCTTTGTCCGCATTGCAATAAGGAATCTAAAATTTTCCCGGGCAAGGGGGGTGCATCAGAAAGTGAAAGATTGGATGTACCATTGTTGGCCCAAATTTATATGACTCCAGAAATTGCAGCATCCACAGATTCAGGTGAACCCTTTGTATTTAAATATCCTGATTCACCTATCACCAATATATTTACTTCCATGTCTGAAAAAATTGCAGAACTAGTGAGTGATTAAATCTTGGAACTGTTCCATACTATAGATGTTTGTACCTTGAATATAACTACATTTTAATGACTGAAAATCACTTACTAGATCAAAATTTAATTCCTGAACATATTGCCATTATTATGGATGGTAATGGCAGATGGGCACGTTCCAAAACATTACCACGAATAGCGGGGCATAAGCAGGGGGTGAAAGCCGTCAGAAATATTACAGAGATTTGTGTAGAGTTAGGGGTTAAATATTTAACATTATATACTTTCTCCGAAGAGAATTGGAATCGTCCTCAAATGGAAGTTTCAGCGCTTATGAAACTCTTGGTATCATCACTGAGGAAAGAAGTCCAAACTTTAAATAAGAATAATGTTCGTTTCACTGTCATTGGAGATGTGTATAAAATGGATACATTTGTTCGAAATGAGCTGAATGAAGCCATTAAACTTACTCAGAATAATGACGGATTAAATTTAATTTTGGCATTGAGTTATGGAGGTAGACAGGAAATCATCAATGCATTCAAAAGATTATATTCCCAGATAAGTACTTCTGATGAAATTACAGAGGAACGATTTGAATCACAACTTTATACTTCAAATATCCCAGACCCAGATTTATTGATTAGAACTGGGGGTGAAATGCGGGTGAGTAATTTCTTATTATGGCAAATTGCCTATACTGAATTTCATATTACGAAGACCTATTGGCCCGCATTTAGGAAAGATGATTTGTTGTTAGCCATTCATGATTATCAGCAACGTGAGCGTCGTTTTGGTAAAATAAGCGAACAAATTCAATGATTAAATATTTATTCACCATATTATTCCTCACCGCATTTGCATCATCACAGTCTCAAGAATATATGGTTTTAGGTGTGGATGTGGAGGGGAATCGACGCCTTACTCAAGATGAAGTAATCAGTAATTCCAGACTATATGAAGGCATGACCATTAGAGGAGATGAAATCCAAAAGGGTATCAAACGGCTTTGGAAATTAAATAGATTTGGTGATATCCAGATTTTTGTTACCGAGGAAAATGAGAATGGTGTTTACCTCCTTATAAAAGTAATTGAAAATCCCACCTTGGATAGTTATAGTTTTTCGGGAAATAAAAAATCTAAACGTACTTTGGATGAACAGATTGAATTTTCCCCTGGGCAGGTTCTCTCTGATAAAAGTATTTTTGATGCCATGGAATCTTTACGTAAATTTTATATTTCTAAACATTATCATGAAGTAGAAATTGATACACTATTCACGATGGGTGAAGATGTGAATTCACAGAAAGTTATATTTGTAATTTCAGAAGGCAAAAAGTTAAAGATTACCAAGATTGAAGTCAATGGGAATGAGGCTATTTCAGATTTTAAACTTAAATGGAAGCTGAAAGAAACAAAATCATGGCATTGGTACACCCCATGGCGTGGTAAATGGGACCAAGATAAGTTTGAGGATGACAAAATTTTAATTACGTCTTTTTATCGAAATAGTGGATATAGAGATTTTTATATTATCAATGAAGAAATTAAAAATGAAGGTAAAGGACTCACCTTGATTTTAAATATCTATGAGGGGCCTCAATACGTATACAGAAACATTACATGGAATGGGAACAGAATTCATTCTAGTAAAGAGTTACAACAAAGACTGGGAATTGAAAAGGGTGATACATTTAATGACATGAAATTTAAGATGGCAGTTTCTGAAAAAGTGAGCCCATTATATATGGATGAAGGATATTTTTACTTTCAGATTGATCCCCAGATTCAGCCCGTAGGTAAAGATTCTCTTGATGTGAATTTCGAGATTGTGGAAAATGAGATTGTAAAAGTAAGAAAAATTATTATTGGTGGAAATGAAAAGACCCATGAAAATGTGATTCGTAGAGAACTAATGGTTTTCCCGGGTGATATTTTTAGTCGTAAAAAATTATTGAATAGTTATCGGGATATTTTCATGCTCAATTTTTTTGACAATGTAATACCCAATGTGGTTCCGGTAGATGATGATGAAATTGATATCACCTTAGATGTATTAGAAAAAAGCACCGGGCAAGCAAATCTTTCCATGGGGTATAATGAATTACATGGCTTTACTGGTGGTGGCGGATTTGAATTTCCCAATTTCAGAGGTCGGGGTCAAACCCTATCCATTAGCTATAATAGGGGCCTAACTGGGAAAAATTCAAACTCCACCAATTCATATAATTCTCCCCTTTCCTCAACATCCAGTGCAAATCAAGCAAGCTATCAGTCAATTTCAGTGAGCTATACTGAGCCGTGGTTATTTGATACACCCAATCTAGTAGGATTATCTTTTTTTTATACAGAGAAGGGGCAAGGATCAGGGAATTATCTTCCTTTTGATATAAAACAAATGGGTGGTTCTGCAAGATGGGGACGCCGATTTAACTGGCCAGACCCATTTTTCAGAGGCTCCTGGATGATTAAAACTTCAAATAATACTTATTATTCAGATTTAGAAAGTGATTTAACGGGATATTTCGGGTCTTCAGTTGCTCATCTTATAGAGGATGATGGTAATAAATCATTCTTCAAGACCTCGGGTGTATCTTTTACACAGGTAATTACCCGCGATAATCGTGATCATCCTGAATTCCCCACGCGAGGTTCAAAATTCAAATGGACATCTCTATTCTCCGGATCTTTCTTGGGGGGTGATGAAGATTATCATAAACATATTTTTGATTTTAAGTGGTTTAGTCCACTTATGCGTAAATTTGTAATGCATCAAAGTATCAAATTAGGTGCATTAAAAACAAATCCAGTAGGATCAGATGAACGCTCGGTAGTACCGCCCAGTGCACGATTTGTAATGGGGGGGAGTGGAATGCCATATGGTGAAATGCTTCGAGGGTATGAAGAAAATTCGGTAGGACCAGATGGATATTATAATGCTGGCAATGTTATGTTAAAATATTCTCTGGAATTCAGATTTTCTTTATCTGAAAACCCCACTATTTATGCATTGGCATTTGCTGAGGCTGGGAATGTGTGGGAAGATTTTAATAGTGTAGATCCATTTAATTTAAAGCGATCCGCAGGAGTGGGGGTGAGATTATTTATGCCCATGTTGGGTATGCTAGGATATGATATGGGCTATGGATTTGATAATGTTGGTAATTTTGAAAATGATGGTCCCCGAGGGTGGGAACATCATTTAATATTTGGAATGCCATTCTAATGAAAGGAAGTTACATGAAGTATAACTGGTTAAAGACTCTAATTTTAAGTATTGGAGTAACCTCATTCATGTTTGCAGATGTAAAAATCGGATATATTGATTCAAATGAAATTATGACAAAATTTGAAGAAGTACGTCAGGTTCAGGTCAGTTTGGAAAAAGAACAACGAAAACTCCAGTCTGAAATGGAGAACTTAATCCAACAACTTGATAGTTTAAAGCAAGAATATGATCGTCAGCGATTATTGATGAGCGATTCACGTAGACAGGAAAAAGAACAGGAATTGATTAGATCTGAACAAAGAATTCAGAAATTTCAAATGGAGAAGTTTGGTCCAGAAGGTGAAATATATAGAAAACAGAATCAACTTTTAAAACCAGTATTGGCAAAAATAGATGATGCTATTCAAGCAGTGGGCAAAAGACAGCAATATGATTATATCATGGATGCGGTTGGCGGTGCCATTGTTTATGCCCTTGATTCTAACAATCTGACTGAAGATGTAATTGAAGAACTGAGAAAGTCATCTTCTACTTCAACAAATAAGTAAAATATTGATATCAATTTCAAATATCACTGATTCAATAGGTGGGAAAGTGGATGGCAATTCTAGCTTACTCATTGAAGATATTTGCGAATTAAAAGTGGGTAAGAAAAAGTGTATTGCATTCATTGCGCATGAAAAATATTCTGATATTTATCTGAAGTCACATTCGGATGCGGTAATTGCAGGGGTTGAAATGAATCTTCCTGAAAGCAATAAGACAGTAATTCGAGTAGATAATCCAACCTTGGCATTTAATAAAGTTGCAGAATTATTCCGCCCCAAGCCATCTCGAAAAGAGGGTGTTCATTCCACCGCTGTAATTTCATCTTCGGTTTCTATAGGTAAACACGTTGAAGTTGGTGCCAATGTGGTGATTGAAGATAGTGCAATAATAGGTGATAATGTTTACATTGGTTCGAATACCTCCATTGGGCGAAATTCCCAGATAGGACATAATACATGTATTATGTCCAATGTTAGCATTTATCATGATGTGAAAATTGGATGCAATGTACATATTGATTCGGGCACAGTTGTGGGGGCAGATGGATTTGGACTTGTTTCGGATAAAGGCATTCATCATCGTGTACAACATACAGGAACGGTAGAAATTGAAAACCATGTAGCCATTGGTGCCAATTGCTGCATTGACAGAGGCACCATCAATTCTACACGAATAGGTGAACAATCTAAATTAGATAATTTGGTTCAAATTGCACATAATGTAGTCATTGGGAAAGGCTGTATAATTGCGGGACAATCTGGCGTTGCAGGAAGTACGGTGTTAGGAAATTATGTTACAATTGCTGGTCGGAGTGGTGTTGTTGGCCATATTGAAGTAGGTGATAATTGTGTAATTGCAGCTACTACATTAGTTACAAAAGCATTAAAGGCAGGGTCTTTTGTATCTGGAGTCCCGGCACGGAATCATCTAAAACGAAAAAAACAGGAAGCGGTTATCAATCAATTGCCAGAATTACTCACACGAATAAGAAATCTTGAACAAGATTTAGATAAAATTAAAAAGGACTGATTTTGTCAGATAAATTTACACCTTCCAAATACCAAAGGACCATCAAGAAAGATGTAAGCATTAGTGGAATAGGCTTACATACTGGCGTGGAAACAACGGCCACATTTAAATCGGCAGAACCCAATTCAGGTATTCGATTTAAACGATTAGATTTAGAAGATTGTCCAGAAATCATTGCAGATATTGATCATGTTATAGATATTTCTCGTGGTACAACTATTGGTCAAAGTGGATTTAGAATCCACACAGTTGAGCATATACTTGCATCGGTAGTGGGGCTACAGATTGACAATATTCTTATCGAATTAACAGAAAAAGAACCGCCAGTAATGGATGGCAGTGCATCACCCTTTGTAGAAAAATTAATTGAAGCTGAAATAGTTGAACAAAATGCTTACCGGGATGAATTAGTAATAGACCAAACGATTACATACAGTGATCCTGAGCGTGGCGTTGATATTCATGTATTACCGTCTGATTGTTTCCGTATCACCTTTATGACAGATTATCAATTTTCATCTTTGGGCACTCAATATACTGCCCTCTATTCATTAGAAGAAGATTTTATCAAGGAGTTTGCACCTTCCCGAACATTCTGTTTTTTCTCAGAGATTAAAGGGATGAAAGAACAGGGACTTATTAAGGGTGGAAGCGTTGACAATGCCCTTGTTTTTTTAGATAAGGAAGTAGATGATTCTGAAATTGATGAGTTAAAAGAATTGTTAAAGATCAATTCAGATGTTTTTTGTGGAGATAACGGCATTTTAAATGGAGTTGAACTTCGGTTCCCCAATGAACCCGTTCGCCATAAAGCATTAGATTTGATCGGAGATTTAGCCCTTTTGGGAATTCCTATTCGTGGGCATGTTATTGCAGCCAGAAGTGGCCATGCGGCAAATGTGGAATTGGTTAAAAAAATTAAAAGTACATTTGCTAAAAAATTAGCATTAAAAAAACAACAGCGCGAACATACTACGGCAAAATACGATATACGTTCAATCTTACAAATTCTACCGCATCAGTATCCATTTTTATTAGTCGATAAAATTTTAGAATTGGTTCCCGGTAAAACAGTAAAAGCCCTAAAAAATGTTACATTTAATGAGCCCTTCTTTCAAGGCCATTTTCCAGGGCAACCGGTTATGCCCGGAGTACTTTTACTTGAAGCCATGGCACAAGCAGCTGGATTCCTCGTGTTAAATACCATTCCTAATCCTGAAACCAAGCTTATGTATTTTACAGGAATAAATAAATCACGATTTAAAAAAGTGGTAATTCCAGGTGATCAATTAATTATCGAAGCAGAATTAGTAAAATTCAGATTGGGAACATGTAAAATTGTTGCACGTACTTTAGTTGATGATATAGTGGTGTGTTCAGCAGAGTTCCTTTCTACTGTCGTTGATCGGAAGGATTAATTATCTCCACCATTATTCACCCATCGGCAATTGTTGATGTCAATGCAAAAATTGGTAAAAATGTAACCATTGGTCCATTCGTAATTATTGAAGATGATGTGGTCATTGGTGATGGGACTGAAATTAAATCTTCGGCCGTCATTAAATCAGGTGCACGCATTGGTAAAGATTGCAGAATTTTTCAATCAACAGTTATTTCTGAAATACCCCAAGATTTAAAATTTGAAGGTGAAAGTACACTCTTTGAAATTGGTGATCGTACTACAGTTCGTGAATTTTGCACACTCAATCGAGGTACTTCAGAATCAGGTAAATCTATCGTGGGGAGCGATTGCCTTCTCATGGCCTATGTACATGTGGCCCATGACTGTGTGGTTGGAGATAAATCAATTTTAGCAAATGGTGTCCAACTGGCTGGCCATGTGAATATTGGCTATCATGTGACTATTGGGGGAATGACCCCTGTTCATCAATTTTGCAATGTGGGAGATCATGCTTTTGTGGGTGGAGGCTATCGTGTGGTTCAGGATGTACCCCCTTATATATTGGCCACGGGTGAACCATTGAAATTTGCCGGGGTAAATAATGTGGGTTTAAGACGTCGTGGATTTTCTGCAGAATCGCGTATGAATATTAAACGTGCGTATAAAAAGATTTTCTATTCTGATATTAATACCAGCCAAGCCATAGAATTGATTAAGTCTGATATTGAACAATCCGATGAAGTAATAATGATTATTAAATTTGTAGAAAATAGTGACCGAGGGCTCATTTAATTGCATGAGAATATTGGCATTCCTATTTCTACTTTCTTCACTTTACCCTTCTGAGATTAAACTTTCAACCACTCAATCTGTATTTCACACCATTGAAAATTCAGATATTTATTTTCACCTCCAATATTCACAATTGTCCATGACGGATAATTTTAGTTATGGCACCCAATGGTGGCCCTCAAATAATTTGTATCTAACGGGATTATTCTCAAATTTGACACTTGATAATGACCGAACCCTTTACCATCATATTGCGTTGGGATATTCGAATTCAGATTGGAAATTTAGTCGTTTTACATCTAATGCTATTGAAATAGGTGTACATCGACTTCGATTCTATAAAGATAGTATTTATCGATGGTTTCATGCAGGATTTAAAACCCGAACCACATTTAAAAAAATAAATTATGGATTCAATTTTACCCGATTTTTCTACAATACATGGACTGCCAATCGGTACACTTTCAATGTGGAAAAAACAGTGAAAGGGGTCATTATTAATGGGGGAATCCTCCATGATGAATTTAATCCGTTTACACCCTTTGTTGGAGTTTCATTAGGATTATGAAAACCATCAGTATACTTGGCGCTACTGGTTCCATTGGCACACAAACCATAGATGTGATTCAACGGATGCCAGATGAATTTCAAGTAAAATATTTATCGGCTCGAAAGAATGCAGACCTCCTTCTTGAACAGGCAAAATTATTGAAACCTTCTGCTATCTGTATTGGGGATGAAACGAAAGTAGATTCACTTGGAGCATTAAATGGGGTAGAAATCCTTTCGGGGCGTGATGGACTTTTAGAATTAGCCAGTCGTGATGATGTGGATTTAATGGTGAATGGTTTGGTAGGTGCGCCAGGAATGGAACCAACGGTGAATGCCATAAAGTCTGGAGTGGATGTGGCTCTATCCAATAAAGAAAGTTTGGTTATGGCAGGTGATCATATCAATACTTTACTGTTAGAAAATGATGTGAATCTATATCCGGTAGATAGTGAACATTCTGCCATCTGGCAATGTTTAGTCGGTGAGCAAATGGACCAAGTGAAGCGACTTATTTTGACAGGCTCGGGTGGACCATTCCGAACCAGGGATAAGTCAAAATTTTCATCCATCACCAAAGTTCAGGCATTGAAACATCCCAACTGGAATATGGGTAATAAAATTACCATTGATTCGGCAACTATGATGAACAAAGGTTTAGAGGTAATTGAGGCACGATGGTTATTTAATATGGGTGCCGATCAAATTGATATTGTGGTTCACCCTCAGTCTATTATTCATTCGATGGTTGAGTTTAATGACGGATCGGTGAAAGCACAATTGGGAGTTCCAGATATGAAGATTCCCATTCAATATGCCATTACATACCCCAACCATGCCAATGTGCATTGGGAGACAATGGACTTGGCTAAGATTGGGACCCTCACATTTGAGGAGCCCGATTTGGAAAAATTTAGATGTATTCAATTGGCCTATGATGCTCTCCGTGCAGGTGGTTCTCATCCTGTGGTATTGAATGTGGCCAATGACACGGTGGTCTATGCATTTTTAGATGATCAAATTCAATTTGTAGATATTCCAATATTGATTGAATCTGCATTAGAATCTCACCCCACCATTGAACATCCAAATTTAGAGGATATTCAGGAATTGACAACGTGGACCCAACAATTTATTATAGGAAAAATTAATTCATGACTTCATTATTCGCCTTCATCTTTCTCATTGGTATTTTAGTATTCATACATGAATTGGGCCATTTTATGGCAGCCCGTTCTGTTGGAGTTCGTGTGGAAAAATTCTATATTGGATTCAATCTATTTGGATATGGCTGGAAGAAAGTTATCAATGGCACCGAATATGGCATCGGCTGGTTTCCATTGGGCGGTTATGTAAAAGTTGCTGGCATCATAGATGAGAGTATGGATACTACTACTACTGGCGCACCCGATGAATTTCGATCTCAGCCCACATGGGCAAAGGTATGGATTATGTCTGCTGGAGTCATTATGAATTTTATATTGGCCATCTTTTTAAATTTTGCACTCATCTTTACCCACGGCATAGGAGAGGTTGAACCTACCGCCATTGTGGGGACTATTGTCCCTGAATATCCTGCGGAAGCATTGGGTTTACAAGAAGATGATTTAATTATTGCCATTAATGATAAAAAGGTTGAGCAATGGGCTGACATGACAAGCCTTATACATGAACATCCCAATACTACATTAAAGATATCATGGCAAAGAGGTAGCTTGACCATGTCAGATTCAGTAACTACCAGAATGGGTGAGCAAATGAAAGATGGAGTGCCCGTATCAGTGGGGCTCATTGGCATTGGACCCAAAATAAATATGCGAGATGTCAGCTTGGGTGAATCTGTGGTAGCCGGATTTGAACGCACTGGCATGTGGGTAAGCATGATGCTCTCCACATTGGGTGGACTCATTACGGGTCAAGTTTCTATGGATGAAATGGCTGGCCCGGTGATGATTGCAAAAATTGCTGGCGAAACAGCAGGCATTGGTTTTGCCGCACTATTGAATCTTATGGCATTCTTATCTGTGAATTTAGGCTTAGTAAACATCTTACCCATCCCCGGGTTAGATGGTGGACATGTAATTATTGCATTGGTTGAAGGCCTGATTGGGAGAGAATTGTCCCTCAAAGTAAAAATGGGTATTCAGCAAGTGGGAATTCTATTTCTACTGTTCATCTTCATTACCATAATGGTGAATGATATATCTCGGCTGTTTTAGTGTAGATCGTTCCTGAGTATTAAAGGATTCAGAAAACAGAAAAAGGGAAAAATGAATTTGGATTTCGAATTTAGGAATTAGGATTTAGGAATTAATAATTTAGTATGACAATTTCTGCCACGTACTTTTTTTGCCTAAGTTTCTAATCTCTAAATTCTAGTTTCTATCTCCCAATTCCCAATTAACCAATTCAACATTCCCAATCTACCAATAAACTATTTAACTAATTTACCAACCTAATACATCCGCTTAAATTGATAATAGGCATGCTGAATATAATGTTGGCTCTGCGTTTGTAATATATTAAAGCGTGGGTCAGATGTGGGCAATTCAGTATAGGATTCATCCCAAATTGAAGGGTAGGTGAAGAGTTGATGCTTGTCACTGCCCATGAACTCATAGTAAGTGTGGTTTGGGGTAATCCATTGTAGACTATGATGTGCCACGCGACATGCGAATCCCTCTCCGCCTTTTAATCCAGAATTTCCGTAAAGCTGTGGCAAGAAATGGTCCTCACCCATCAGATCAAACAATGTTGGAAGGATGTCAATCTGACTCACAATTTTATTTGATTCTATAGGCGAATCAATCATGGGTGAATATATAATAAAGGGGATATGTCCATTTAGGGGGTGGTTGGGAATATCTCGGTGGATGTTTAATCCATGGTCAGCAGTAATGATGAATATGGTATTGTCATACCAATCATGGGTTTTGGCATCTTCAAAAAATTCTGAGAGTACAATATCATCATAGGCCATAGTGCGTTTGGCACGGATATATTTTTCCTTTCCCATTTTAAATTTTGGTATTCGGGATTCATAAGATTCTGGCACTTTGAACGGGTCATGATTTGTAGTGGTGAAGAAATTAATCATAAAGGGAGTATCACCCTTTTCGTCTGCAACATCTAAAAGTCTATCAAACATGATATGATCAAATTTCCCCCACATGGTACCATCATTTTTATTGCTCAAAAATCCGCCATTTCGATCTAAAACATGATTAAATCCGTTGGCCATGGCAAAGCCTTTCATATTATCAAAATTAGCATCGCCGCCGTATAAAAATGTAAGATCATACCCCATTTTTTTGAATATTCGAATTGATTCAGTGGCAGGGCTATTTTTAAATCCCGTTTCAACTTGGGTGATGATGGGTTTTCCAGGAAGTACCGGCCATGAACATAAAATGGAGCCAATACCATAAGCAGAACGGGTACCATTGGCAAAACATCGGGTAAATGAAATGCTCTCGGTAGAGAGACTGTCTATGAATGGTGTAATTTTTTCTTTAAGATTGGGATTCAAATAATTACAGTTCTCTGATATGAAAGATTCTAAAATGATAAGAATGATATTGGGCTTTTTATCTGTGTTGAGATTGATATTATAATTGGATTTATTATTTTCAGCTTTTAGTTGAGCCACGGTATTTTCAAATTCAGAAAGGTTTTTTACATCCCCAAAATTAGCAGTAAAATTTTCTTCTTCTTGCATTTCAATATAGGAGCGACCAAAAAAGAAGATACAGTTCTGCGCAATTTGATTGGCCATATTATCTTTTGAAAAATGGGCATAGCCCCAATCTACGGGCTTCTCTTGTGTACCACCCCGCATGAATAATACAGAAATAATTAGACAAAGTATAAAATTTAAACTGCCGGATAAAAAGGTTGATGTTGGTCCCCCAAACTTTTGGGTCAGAAATGTAAATAGTCTGAATGACGCATAAACGGTGAGCATCCATGAAATGGCGTAGAGGAAGACATTATACTCCTCCCAAATCAGTTCCCATCCTTCGGTACCACCGTTACCATATATAATGAGCATTGTATTTATGTGATTGCCGAATTCGTTAAACCATTCTAAATCGATGCTGCAGAAAAGGGAAATAAATATGAGTATCATTGAAATATAGATGGCATGAACTTTTCGGTAAATTGCTGATGACCACCCAACATAGGGGAGGTAAATGGTGAGCAAAATGGGAATCATCAAATAAGAGGTTGCCACTAAATCAAGACGGATACCCACGAGAAATGATTGTAAATATAATTCCCAATAAGAGAGGCTTAAATCATTTCGAAAGAAGATGAGGAATATAGCTCTCCAAAATGCAAAGAGGGAAAGGATTGAAATATATGATGCCAGCAAAACCCGTGATTGTACCGGGATTTTTCGTAAGATATCTATCATTATTTAAATTCTACTTCAGTGATTCCCGCCCCACCCTGGTCTTCGTGAGCAAAGTTAAAGTTTTTCACAAAAGTTTGGATTTTAAGAAATTCACCCACCGCTTCCATGAGTGCGCCCGTACCTTTGCCATGTAAGATGTTCACTTGACTCATTCCCGAAATAAGGGCACGATCTAAAAATTGTTCTAATTCTAGAAGCGCAGGATCCACTCGCATTCCCCGTAAATCTAATTGCATGCTTTTGGGGCGGTCCAGTTGGATTGTGGATATGGTTCGCGATGTTGATTTGGGTTTGACCGCTTTGTGTGCCGCCACTTGGTCGCATTTTAAGGTGAGTTTTAAACCATTGGCTTCCACCGTAATTTTTTGTTGATTATTGGGAGGGTGTATTATGGTTCCCTTCATGTCTAAATGGGGGATATAGACCAATGCACCTTCAATGGTATCCTCTACTGAAATAGGCGTAAATATTTTTTCTGGTGAGGGCTTAATTTTATGTTTCTTCAATTGCTTGATTGATTTTTCCATCCCTTGTTTCGCTTGTTGGATGCTTGCAGAATCTGCATCAGATGAACGAATCTGTGCCACTAAATTTTCCATTTCCCGACGTGTCTCATAAACCAGCGCTTCTGCTTCTTCAGCAGCAATAGATTTAGCAGATTTATATTTCTTCCGAACTTCTTGTTCTAAATATTTCATAGCATGCTCTTTATCGTTCAGCGCTTTTTCTCGAATTTCTAATGTGTCTTTCAATTCTTTAGCGGACTGTTGTTCAATTTCTAAAATTCTGATGATGTCTTCTAATTTTACTGAATTATCACCGATGAGAGATTTGGCACGATCAATAATGTCGTCACATAATCCCATGCGAGTTGCAATTTCAATGGCATAACTGGCGCCGGGGTACCCCAGTTGAAGTTCGTACGTAGGCGCTAAACCTTTAGGGTCAAAGACCATTCCACCATTCATGACTCCATCCGTTTCATGGGCCCAAGATTTAAGTGCCCCTAAGTGAGTGGTAGCCAGCAAACGACTTCCTTTTTCTAATATATTTTCCATAATGGCACGTGATATTGCAGCCCCAGCATCTGGATCCGTACCGGTGCCTAGTTCGTCTAGTAGAATTAGCGTTTTCTCATCTGCGGTTTGAGTAATGGCTGTTAAATTTTGAATATGGGCTGAAAAAGTAGAGAGGTCATCCTCTATGGATTGTTGATCTCCAATATCACATAAGAGTTGGGTGTAGATAGGTAGGATACATTTTTTAGCTGGAATAAATAATCCACATTGAGCCATGATTGAGAATAAGCCCAACGTTTTTAGTGCCACCGTTTTACCTCCAGCATTGGGCCCAGACAATAATAGAATGGTCTCATCAGCAGACAAATTCATATCTAGAGGTACCACCTTTTTCCCCGCCAATTCTAATATGGGATTCCGTGCGTCTTCTAAAACCAAATTATTTTCTTCAGAAAATAGGGGGGCTGAACTCTCAGTATGATGGGCAAATTTAGCAAGGGTATAATGAAAATCAATCTTCACCAATAGGTGGATGGTGATAAATAATTCATCCTTATGAGGCGCAAAAAAATTGGTCAGTTCTCTTAGTATTCGGCTGATTTCTTCCACCCGTTTGAATTCTAAATGGGTGAGATCATTATTCAACTCTATGATTTCTAAAGGCTCAATAAATACAGTTTGCCCCGTGGCAGATTGACTTTGAACAATCCCCTTAATTTTTCGTTTTTGACTAGCTTTCATGGGAAGAACGGATCGACCATTACGCCACGCAATATGGTCGTCTTGCAACCATCCTGATGATTGGGCCTGGGTAAATAATGAATTCAATCGGGACTGCACTTGTCCCCGCGTTTTGTCAATCTCGCTATATATTTTCCGGAGTTCCGGACTTGCATCATGGCGAATTTCAAAGGCATCATCATATACTGAATAAATTTCCTTTTCACCTTGAGGGAAGTTAATGAGCCCATCTAATTGAGAATCCCAATGGGGGTAATATTCAGTGGTCATGGCCACTTTAATTTCCCGTGACTGCACCAGTAGATTAAACATCGATTTGAAATCTTCACAATCCAATTGACTGCCAGCGATACTCAACTGATCCATCCATGATTCAGTATTGGGGATATGGCGAATAGGTAGAACCTCCTCGCGATGTAAACCACCTAAAAGCTCCTCCGTAAATTGATGAGATTCTATGAGTTCTATTTGGTTAGATGTGGGAGATAGGTGAAGAAAATTATCACTATTTTTCTCAGACTGAGAATGTTCCGCCAACCATTTCCGGATGGTGGTGAATCCCAATTCGGTATAGATTGCATCAGCTATTTTCATGGGAGGTTTAGGTGACCTTACTCTTGACCCAATTTCTTTCTTATGCTTTCCTCATTGAGTGAATCATGAATGCTTTCTTGAAGGGTATCAATTTCATGAGTCAATTTAGATAATGTAATGACTTTTGTTTTTACTACATTACAAATCTTGTATAGTTCAGAATCCCGTTGAAGTTTTTCCCGAATCTCAGTAGGTGCAATTTCTAAAATAAAGATGATAATACTCACCACCAATATCCCTTTAAGCAGTCCTATCAATGTACCCAGCAGTCTATTCAACCACCCCAATAATATAAGCTCGAAGAATTTTTGTAAAACCATTGCCAGTGTATTGATTACGACCAATGTTATACAGAATACACCTAAATATGAAACCACGGTGAGTATAGTTGGATTTACAATATAAACTTCTAAGAATGGCATAAGGTCATCATGAAGATTATGCGCCGTAAAAAATCCCCCTACCATACCCAGAATGCGAGCAGCCTCTTTGATGAACCCATTTCTAAATCCATTAAAGGTGAAAAACCCTAAAATGATAAGGATGAGGATATCTGGAGGGGTGAATGTCATTAAGATAATTCCTCACGAACCATTTTTTGTACGATGGAACCATCGGCTTCACCACCTACAGCTTGCATGGCAGCGCCCATCACTTTACCCATATCTTTCATGGATTCTACCCCCATATCTGTAATGGTTTTTTGTACGATAGCACGCACATCAGCTTCACTCATTTGCTCAGGCAAGTATCGCTCCACAATGGATAGCTCAAAGGCTTCATTTTTCGCCAAATCATCTCGCCCACCATTTTTATATTGCTGGATAGAATCTTTTAATTGTTTAGCCGCAGTGGCCATGACTTTGATGCATTCATCTTTAGTTAATTCTTTTCCATTATCAATCTGTTTAGCTTTTACTTTACCGATAAGATTTCGTAGTGCACCCAGTTCAGATTTTTCACCGGCTTTCATGGCGGTTTTCATATCATTCATTAATATAGATAACATTTTAATCTCCTGGAAAGTATGAAAATTTAATGATTTATATGGCTTTGGTATAAGATAAATTCATAAAATTTCTTTCAAGTCTTATTCTTGGTTAGCATTTAATAAGATTCTTATATTATTAACCCTTCAGAATGATGAAAAAAGAAGAAATAAATAGTATATCAAATCAGAAATTTTGTCAGAAGACGAAAGCGAATAATTATATGTATAGGTGCACCACAAAAGGTGCATTTTTTATTTTCAGTGAAAGGAAAGTATGAAAGAGACCTTAAATCAACTTATTGAATTACAAGAAATAGATTGCAGATTGATTGAAATTGATGAGTTAAAAGGTGACCTGCCAGAAATAGTTCTTGAGCAGGAAAAGGAATTAAATAATTATAAAAGTGAAAATGATGTAAAGGATGCACGGATTCAAGAAATTGATCATGATTCTCGTAAACTAAGTGCAGAAGTTGAAGATTTTAATGTGAAATTAACCAAGTACAAAGATCAACTATATTTGGTAACATCCAATAAAGAATATGATGCCCTTAATTCTGAAATTGATATCATAAAGAAGGCAATATCTGATTCCGAAACCATTATTTTAACAGAAGAAGACGAAAAAAATACCCTGAATGAAGTGATTAAAAGTAATTCAAATAAGATTGAAACCGCAACGATCACCTTAAAAGAAAATAAGTCAGAATTAGAAACGGCTTTATCTGAAACACGAGCTGAAGAGAATAAATTATTAAAGAGTCGCACCGGATTGGTAAAGGACATTGATAGCCGATGTTTGGGCACCTATGAACGGTTGATGGGGGCTCGTGATGGTGGTGCGGGCATGGTAAGTATGACAAAGTCTTCATGTGGTTCATGTTATACAAAATTACCACCTCAAATGATTGTTGAAGTAAAAGATAATAATAAAATTATTACATGCCCCTCATGCTATATTTTCTTATTTTGGGATGGTGCCGAAGCGTAATTAACATTGAGGTTGGTGAGTTGGTCGCTCTCAACATTTGTTGAGGGAGGAAAGTCCGAACTCCACAGAACAGAGTGCCTCCGAAATGGAGGGTCCCGTAAGGGGCGGCAAGTGCAACAGAGAGTAGACATCCATCTTTGGATGGAAACAGGTGAAAGGGTGGTGTAAGAGACCACCGGTGCCGTTGGTAACAGGGGTAGCCAGGTAAACCCCACTCGGGAGCAAGATCAAGCAGCCCTGCGTGGTTCGCGCATAAGGGCGGGTAGATTGCACGAGCTTGTCTGTGAAGGCAGGCCCAGATGAATGACCAACATCCGTTGTGGCGGAAACAGAATTCGGCTTATGATCCGACCTCATTTTTTTCATGATTCAACAACAATGGACATATAAACCTTTCGACGAAGCAATGGCGAAATCCATTGCAGATGAATTTAGTGTCCCACCCATTATTGCAAAAGTAATGGCCTTACGTGGAATTGTAAACCGAGAGCAATCCCGTCATTTTTTCTTTCCCGATCGAGAAAAGCTACATTCCCCCTTTTTGATGAAAGATATGGAAAAGGCAGTCCTTCGTCTCCATGACCAAATTGAAATTGGAAATGGCATTGTGGTTTTTGGCGACTATGATGTGGACGGTACCAGTGGTACATCCCTATTATATCTTTTCCTCAAATCAGTAGGTGTTGAGGTTAGCTATTACATTCCCGACAGAGAAAATGAAGGCTATGGATTGTCAAAAAAAGGGATTGAATATGCCCAATATATTGGCGCTAATTTACTCATCACTTGCGATTGTGCCATTAATGCTTTCGCCCAAATTGAATTTGCCAATGAATTGGGTGTGGATGTTATTATCACCGATCATCATAAACCTGATGAAAAATTGCCAAACGCTTTTGCAATATTGAATCCCAATCGCTTTGATTGTGATTACCCCTTCAAAGGTCTATGTGGAGCAGGGGTGGCCTTTAAATTTGCTTTGGCCTATTGTGAGAAATATGGCAAAGACCCAGAATTAGTATGGGAGCATAGTGACTTGGTAGCCATTGCCACGGCAGCCGATTTAGTGCCCATTGTGGATGAGAATCGCATCATTGTTCAAGACGGTATAAAGCGAATTTCTACAGGGGCAAAGCCAGGAGTTCAGGCCTTGTTGAAAACAGGTGGATTGTGGGATAAAGAAGTAACGGTGGGTCGATTGGTGTTTTGGTTTTCCCCCAAGATTAATGCAGCGGGGCGATTGGGTGATGCGGGGCGAGCGGTAAAACTCCTCACCACGAAAAATTCTATTTATGCCATGGAGGTGGCCAAAGAACTTGAGCGTGAAAATGACCGCCGAAAAGAGATTACCCAACAAATGGTAGATGAGGCCATAATGATGGTAAATGGCACCTGTGATTTGGAGAAAGATAATGCAATTGTATTGGCTAAAAAGGGTTGGCATCATGGGGTTGTCGGGATTGTAGCATCCCGAATTAAAGAACTCTATTATAAGCCCACCATCATTATTGGCTTTGACGATAATGGGGGCCGAGGTTCGTGCCGGAGTATTCCCAAATTTGATATGGTGGATGCATTGGCTCAGTGTAAAGAAAATTTAAATGGTTTTGGGGGTCACCCTATTGCAGCAGGGCTATCCATAGATGCGGATAAAGTAGATGATTTTAAACAGTCACTTTTAGTAGTAGCGAATCGGCAAATTAAGGCTGAACAACTCCAACCCCGCTTGAATATTGACAGTGAAATGAAGTTATCAGAAATTAATGGGAGATTCCTTAAATTTTTGAGCTCGCTGGAGCCCTATGGCCCTGGGAATATGCGCCCTGTTTTCTCTGCAAAGAAAGTAAAGGTTGAGGGCCTACCACGATTGATTGGCAAAAGTTATGATACGTTAAAGTTTATGGTGAAACATAATCAATCTATTTTTGAGGTTATCGGATTCAATATGGCTGAACATTATGAAAAGTTAATTCGTAATGAACCTATAGATATTGTATTTTCCATTGGCGAGAACGAATGGAATGGACGAAAAACCATTCAATTAGAATTGAAAGATATTAAATCAGGAGGCGTAAATGCCTAATGCCAGAATAAGTGGGACGGGTTTTTTTGTACCACCCAAAGTGATGACCAATCATGAACTATCTCAGTACATGGATACCGATGATGAATGGATTTTGGAGCGGACAGGGATAAAGGAACGTCGTTATGTGGAAAATGGCGTATCCACATCTGATTTGGCTATTCCTGCGGTTGAAATGGCCATGGCGCGAGCCGGTGTAACGAAAAATGATATTGGACTCATTATTTTTGCAACCTCTACGCCCGATTATTATGCACCCGGTTCAGGGTGTTTGCTTCAAGAAAAAATGGACTTTCCCACTATTGGTGCATTAGATATTCGGGTACAATGTTCAGGTTTTGTGTATGGACTTTCGGTGGCACAGCAATATATTGAAAATAGTATATTTGAGCATGTTTTAGTCATTGGTGCAGAGGTACAGTCCACTGCAATGGATATCTCTACCCGGGGTCGTGATACGGCGATCATATTTGGTGATGGCGCTGGCGTGGCGGTGCTAAGTGCATCTAATGATGATAGTGGAATCTTATCCACACACCTCCATTCTGAGGGTAAGCATTGCAGAAAGTTGTGGGTAGAAGCGCCTTCAAGTGGAGTTTCACCACGATTGAATCAAGAAATTTTGGATGAAGGCCGCCATTTTTTACAAATGAATGGTAGGGAGGTCTTTCGTCATGCGGTAACACGATTCCCCCAAGTGATTATGGAGGGTTTAGATGCAAATGGATTAACGCCAGAAGATATTGATTTGTTGGTGCCCCATCAAGCTAATATTCGTATTTCTCAAATGATTCAGAAACGATTAAAATTAAGAGATGACCAAGTGTTCTCAAATATTCATAAATACGGAAATACCACTGCTGCATCTATCCCCATTGCATTATGTGAGGCTATGGATGAAGGTCGGGTGAAAAAAGGTGATTTGGTCGTCTTTGCCGCATTTGGTTCAGGATTCACCTGGGCATCTGCAATAGTAAAATGGTAAATTAGAAGAAAAATGGAACGATTATACTTTACAGAAGAACATGTTATACTTCGAGATATGGTGCGGGAATTTGCACAAAACGAAGTGAAACCCATCGCCCGAGAAATTGATGCATCAGGGCGATTCCCCCGAGAGACTGTTGAAAAAATGGCGGAATTGGGATTAATGGGAATCCCTTGGGAAGAAAAATATGGTGGTAGCGGAATGGATACCATGGCTTTAGTGATTGCCATAGAAGAATTGGGGAAAGTATGTCCATCCACCGCCGCCACCATGATGGCTCACACCAGTTTGGGAAGTGGTCCTATTGCTGCATTTGGCACAGAGGCGCAGAAACAAAAATATTTAACCAAATTGGCATCCGGAAAAATGATTGGTGCTTTTGGTCTCACCGAACCCAATGCGGGCAGTGATGCTGGCAATACCCAAACCCGTGCCGTTCGTGATGGTGATGAATTTGTCGTAAATGGTCAAAAAGTATTTTGTACCAATGCAGGTGAAGCGGGCATTATAATTTTTACTGCCAAACTCATTGAAGATGGGGAAGATAAAGGCATCAGTGCATTTATTGTTGAGGCGGGAGCGCAAGGACTTTCATTAGGTGAACCTGAAAAGAAAATGGGCTGGAAGGCCTCTGATACGCGAACTGTATATTTTGAAAATATGCGAGTACCTGCAGAGAATATTTTAGGGAATCCGTCACAGGGATTTAAACAATTTCTCAGAACGCTAACGGGTGGACGCATTACTATTGGTGCATTGTCTTTGGGGACGGCCCAAGGTGGTTATGAAGCAGCCCTCCGATATTCGCAGGAACGTGAAGCTTTTGGAAAAACCATAAATAAGTTTCAAGGTGTCAGCTTTAAACTTTCTGATATGGCTACTGAAATTCAGGCTGCAAAACATTTGGTTTACCATGCTGCGTGGTTGAAAGATAATGGACATGATGTGATTAAAGAGGCTGCAATGGCAAAATTATATGCCAGTGAAATGGCCATGCGGGTTACGACTGAAGCTATTCAAATCCATGGGGGCTATGGGTATATCAAAGAATATGATGTTGAGCGGTTCTTCCGGGATGCCAAAATTCTTGAAATTGGGGAAGGCACAAGTGAGATTCAACGCATCATTATTAGTCGTGAAATTTTGAGAGCGGTATCTGCAACATGATTACCATATTCGTAGAAAATGACATTGATGACGACCTGAGGATCACCCATAAAACGGTTGAGCAACTCTGCACATCCGTCCTTACGAATGAGGGACATGATAGTGGTGAGGTGACTTTTATATTTACTGACGATGAATCCCTACGTGGACTGAAAAAGGAATTCTTTGATATGGATGTATATACCGATGTAATCACATTCAATTTAGAGGATGAAGGTGAACCGTTAGAAGGTGAAATCTACATCAGTTGGGATCGGGTAAAAGATAATGCCCAAACACTTAAGGTGGATGTGGATGAAGAATTGAAACGGATGGTGGTGCATAGTAGCCTCCATTTGGTGGGGTATGAGGATGAAACTCCAGATACAAAAGCTGAAATGACTGGGCTTGAAGAAAAGTACCTTAATTTGAACTCTCAGACATTGATTCAATAATGGAATTAATTTTAACATTTATCATCTTAATTTTATTGTCGGCATTTTTTTCGGGGACTGAAACGGCTTACTTTAATGTGAAAACACATCGTGAGAATGTGCCTAAAAAAGTAGTTTCTCTGTTAAATAACCCGCGAAAATTATTGGTTTCACTTCTCACAGGTAATACCTTTGTAAATATTGCCATTGCCTTCTTGGCTGCCAAATTTACCCATAAATATGCCCAAGAAAATGGGTGGTCTGGGTTTGAAACCTCACTGGTTTTGGTTGAAGTATTAATTGTATCAGCAGTGGTGCTTATTTTTGGAGAGATATTCCCCAAATTATTGGCTATCCGTAATTCTGAAAAATTTGCAGAGAAAGTGTATCTCCCATTAAAGTTTATTATGCTGATTTTATCACCAATCACCTTGGTATTTCATACAATCTCTAATATGATTACTAAATTATTATCCATACAAACAGAGAAAATTTTTGATTCTGAGGAAGAATTGAAAATCCTAACTGAATTGGGAGAAGAAGCGGGAACATTACAAGAAGAAGAATCAGATATGATACAGTCAATATTTGAGTTTAAAGAGAAGAATGTGCGTGAAATTATGACCCCACGTGTAGATATGGTGGCGTTAGATTCTACTGCCAGTATTGATGAAGTAATGGATATGGTGACGGATAAGCAGTTTTCTAAAATTCCCGTGTTTAAAGAAAATGTGGATAATATTAGAGGAATAATTTACGCCAAAGACTTATTGCCTTATTTGACCGGGTCACGACCGAATATCCCCTTAATTTCAATTTCACGGGAACCATTTTTCGTGCCGGAGACCAAACTCATTGATGATTTGATGAAGGATTTTAGGCACAAAAAAACCAATGTTGCCATTGTTGTGGATGAGTGGGGCGGTACCTCAGGGCTCATTACTTTAGAAGATATTGTGGAAGAAGTATTGGGTGAGATTCGTGACCCCTATGATAAGGAGGAATCACCCATTGTTTCCCAAAAAGATAACACCTTTATTGTGGATGCCAAGATTTCAATTTATGATTATGAGGAAGAGTTTGAGATAGAATTTCCTGAGGATCGTGAGTATGATACATTGGGTGGTTATATTTTTGATGCTATTGGTGACATCCCTGAAATTGAACAGAAAACGCAATTTTTGAATCATCAATTTACAGTTAAAAAGTTAGATGGAAATCGTATTGGAAAAGTGCATGTTCAGATTGAGCAAATTATAGATGAAAATGATGGCGCTGAAGAATCCTAAAACGGCTGAAAAATTTGATAACCTGATGGAGGTATTAAAAAAACTCCGTGCGCCTGGTGGATGTGATTGGGATCGCGCCCAAACGTCTGCGTCATTGGTGCCATACTTATTAGAAGAAACCTATGAAGTTATTGAGGCCATCGAAGAAAAAAATACAGAAACACTGAAAGAAGAATTGGGTGACCTTGCCCTGCACATTCTTTTTCAGGCAGAATTAGCGGCAGAAAAGGGTGACTTTACCATGGCCGATGCATTGGAAGGTATTTCAGAAAAACTAATTCGTCGCCACCCCCATGTTTTTGGTGATGTAAAAAATACCACCCTTGCGGACCAAAATGAATCTTGGGAAAAGGCCAAGCAGAAAGAAAAAAAACGAAAAAACTTTTTGGATGGTGTGCCTAAGAATTTGCCTGCACTGACACGTGCACGACGGATTCAGGAAAAGGCTTCTTATGTGGGATTCGATTGGAAAGAAATAGACCCGGTTTGGGATAAAGTCCATGAAGAAATTGGGGAGTTAAAAGAAGCGGTTGCAGGTGGTGACCAAGAATCTATAAAAGATGAATTGGGGGATGTATTTTTTTCATTGGTAAATTTAGGACGGTTTTTAGATGTGAGTGGTGAAGATGCGCTCCGGTTGACTATTGCAAAGTTCGAAAACCGATTTTCCAAAGTAGAGGCGGAACTGAAATCACGAGGCTCATCCATGGAAAATTCTACCCTTGAAGAGATGGATGAAATTTGGAATGACGTAAAAAAAGGCGAGTAAAACTCGCCCTTTTTTTACTCTGAATCTTCTGAAATCTTAATCCTCTAAAATGATATTAATAACCAATACAATATCTAAAACATTTACACTGCCGTCGTTGTTAATATCAGCTGCATAGGGGTTTTCATCGGCAAGAATGTAATTCACCATAATGACGATATCTAAAATGTTCACCGCATCATCATTATTTAAATCACCCGTAATACCACCTGCACCCACTATGAGAATGAGGGGTATGCCCTCAGACCCTCCATTAGAATGAACATTGATATAGGCATCATATTCACCTTCTGCTAAAGCCAAGGCGTCTGCCGTGAAATTCACATTGGCAGTGGCACCCTCTTGAACCGTTCCCGTTGTATTACTTAACGACAACCAATTCGGTCCCATATTGAAACCCAATGTGAAATTATTTTCCAAAGTTTCATTGTCAAAAGTATATAATGTGCCCATTATACCATTTCCTTGTATTCCCACCGATGCGGTATAGGGTCCATTCAAAGAATTGTAATTAATTTTTACTTCTCTATTTGGGTATAAAATGATTTGAAAGTCATAGGTGACATTTTCGAAATTGGTCCACCAATGGGCCACATTATTGAACCAAACAACAGTCCGTTCATTGTTGGAATGGGTATAGACTTGCCCACCGCAATATTCATTGCAATTATCATTTATGGGATTCAAATCATCCCAGAGAGCAAAAATAGCTGCATTAGAAACAGCATTTGATGGGATGCTGGTATTCTCCCACGCATCACTATCTGTTTCAAAGCCAATCCATCCATTTGGATTTACGAATAATTGATCATAGAGATTTCCATAAAATGAGAATGAAAAATCTAAATCTACCCAATCGCCAGCATTATCATTATCCGGGAAGGTATAAACGGTGCCCACTTGTGAAATATCAATCCATTCAAAATTGGTGTTGGTATCAATGGTAGAACTTGTCCAGAAATAGTTACCTCCATCAGGGCCAGCACCAATGGATTGGTATGGTGATGTGGCCAAAGAATAATTCAATTCGGAGTCCGCTTCACCAATATTAGAAATTGAAAATGATTCTATGAGTGATTCATCTGCACCCAATTCTAAATAAAATTCAGATACAGATACGGCCAACATGGGGTCAGGTAAATCGATTTGGTCAATACCATCTAATGTGGTTTGGCCTGTGTTATCGGGGTCAAGAATACTGTTTAGGCCTAATCCCCATGAAGTGGAAACCTTGCCGTAATAGTCATTCACATTATAGCTACATGATGCTTCACCACCATGAAGTTGCCCAATAATACGATGGTTACTATCAAAGAGGGGTGAGCCTGAAGAGCCCGGTTCAGTGGTACCATCCTCCCAATCAGCAATACGCCAATGAGAACCGTCATTTCCACTCCATCCATCAGAAATACCTGAGTCATCATCGAATGAAATTTTCTTAATATCCCCAGATGGGTGGTGGATTGCCACTGGCTGTTGGGGAGGTGTATTTACGGCAGACCAACCCGCGAAGTGAACCTCATAGGATTCTGGTGGATCTTCACTAATTCGCAATAATGCAAAATCAGATGTGGATGCATTATCTAATAATGTGGCACCCGAAAGGGTCATATTGGTTGGGCCATCTTGATTATTACAAACTGGACTTTCGTAGTTGAACATGAAAATCCAACTTGATTCTCCGCCCAAACAATGATTTGCGGTAAGAAAGTAAGGCGTTAAATCTTGGCGTACATTGTTTACCAAAGCACCGGTGCATAATCGTGAACCCCCACTGGATAGTATCATGGCTACGGAGCGGACTTCAGCCTCCCAATCTGAAAATTCAGTACAGCTCACATTATTATTACATGAGCCCGAATCGCCATATCCACGTTCATTAAAGAACACATCGCGATATGCATGTATCACATTTGAGATTGAAATTTCACCATCAAAAATGGCATCATGAGGTTGAAAGTATTCTAAGGTTACTACATCACCAGCGGTGGGAGCCGTTGAGAACCCGCCATGTGGTTTGTGATTGAAGTCAGTAAATGCACCTAAAATTGTGGAGTGATTTTCATCAAATAAGTACAGTTCAGCGCTAGGGGGAATATTGTAAATATCATATATCAAATTGAGAGAATATGCACCTACTGACCGAATGGTGAGTTGCCAAATTGTGCCCTCAGATGTTTCTGTCCATTCACCATTGTCTATCATATTAAAATTTACAAATTGAGATTCACCAAATGAGTATGGTTCATCTTTGCCTACAAAATCTGCATCTCTTGACAAAAAATATTGGTGATTAATAATGGGTAAGTCAATCGATTCAGTTTTAGGGAGTTCGGCTGTTAAAAATGATCGGGGGCTCCCGCCATGACTTACCTGGGCAAAACAAATACTTGAAATGGTTATAATTGAAATTAATAATGACTTCATTGATTCCCCTATTTTGATTAGTAGACGAAATTTACTTCCAGTTAATGAGGCTGAAAAAGTGCAATATTGTATATACTTGTTACGGTTTAGTAAATTAGGCGTATGATGAAGATACTTATAATCATATTAATATTAATTTTGGGCTGTTCATCCCCCCTAGAAACAGATTATTTTCAAGGCACCAATGCAGAATATGAAATTTACTTAGATATATTTTTCAGTTAATTCGGATAAATGAGTTTATGTGACAGCTGTCAAAAATTGAACCTATTAAAGTCAAAGGTAAAGAGAAACCCATTAGAATCTTGAAAGTATTTATTAGATAAGCAAATAATAATTATTAATTATGAGGATTAATGATATGAGAATGGCATAAAAAACAATTGAAATGGTGTGTTAGAGAAACTTGGGATGTCTAATTATGCAACGGTATGGATATCGTTTTTAAAAGAATTGATATTAGGTTTATTGATATATATCATTTTTTTATTAAAAAATAATGATTAACTTTATGAATAAATGATTAATTTTATAGATAATCAAAATAATAAAAAAGGGGAATTAACTAAGGAGAAATGAATAGAAATATCTACATATTAGTTCGTGTGTTTTTAATCATAATTTCTACGAATTTATTTGCACAAATTCATATAAATGAAATTATGTCATCGAATACAAATACAATTTATACCTCAGATGGTGATACTCCTGATTGGATTGAATTATATAATACTAACGATATTATCGTTAATTTGAATGGTTATGGTCTATCTGATGATATTGAAGAACCATTTAAGTGGATTTTCCCAGATATAAATATTTCCCCAAATGAACATTTACTTATTTTCGCATCAGGTGATGATCAATCAATAATTCAGCATTGGGAAACTGTAATTGATTGGGGTGATGATTGGAGTTATTTCATTGGCACTCAGGAACCCCCAACAAATTGGAAGGAATTGGGTTTTGATGACAGTGCCTGGTCTGAAGGACCAAGTGGATTTGGCTATGGAGATGGAGATGATGCAACAATAGTTCCTGCAGTAATGTCTGTATATGTAAGAAAAAGTTTTACTATTGAGTCTATTGATAATATAATTGATATAATACTCCACGTTGATTATGATGATGCTTTCGTGGCATATATTAATGGGTTTGAAATTGCTCGAGCTAATATTGGAACACCAGGTATTGCCCCCAATTATAATGATGGCGCTGATAATTGGCGTGAAGCTCTAATTTTTACCGGTGGATTGCCAGAAAGATTCGAAGCAGGTTCTTTTTTCGACATCTTGCAGGATAATGAAAATGTACTAACCATTCAGCTTCACAATTATAATTCAACTTCATCAGATATGAGTCTCATTCCCTTTTTAACTTTAGGTATGATTAATGCCCCTGCTGATGCAGAGGGGTCAGCTGAAATTCTCAATTTTGAATTATCCAGTTTGCATACAAATTTTAAAATATCATCATCAGGAGAACCGGTATTATTAACAAATCTTAATGGTGAAACTGTTGATATTGTAGATCCTATGTTAATACCTTCAGATATTTCATATGGACGTCAGCCGGACGGTTCAGATACATGGATGTTTTTTTCAGAACCAACACCTGGTGAGTCGAATGTAACGCAAGGTGCTAACGCATTTTGTGATTTCCCAGAATTTTCCATTAATGGTGGATTGTATTCATCATCCGTAGAAGTATTGATTACTACAAGTTTGACTGAATATCCCATATTCTATACGTTAGATGGTTCTGATCCAACGATAAATTCATTGATATATGATAGTCCAGTCGTTATTGGACAAACAAAGGTTTTGCGGGCAGCTACTATTTCCTCAGATTGTATTTCAAATGAAATAACCACTCATACATACCTAATAAATGAAGAATTAACTCTGCCAGCAGTTTCAATAACAACTAATCCAGACAATTTATGGGATAATGATATTGGTATTTATGTCCTGGGTGATAATTATGAAAATAGTAATCCATATTTTGGAGCGAATTTTTGGGAAGATTGGGAAAGACCCATTCACATAGAGTTTTTTGAGCCGGATGGAACACTTGGATTTGCTCAAGATGCTGGAGTAAAGATTTTTGGTGGTTGGAGTAGGGCAATGGCTCAAAAATCGTTATCAATTTTTGCAAGATCGGAATATGGTAATAATGAAATTAATTATCAAATTTTCCCTGATAAGAATATAGATTCTTTTAAATCAATTGTACTTAGAAATTCTGGTAATGATTGGTATAGTGGAGAAAATTGGAGTTCAAATTCCATGTTCAGGGATGGAATGCAAACAGGATTAATGGATAATACAGGTATTGATCATCAAGCATATAGACCTGCAGTAGTTTATTTAAATGGTGAATACTGGGGGATTCATAATATCAGAGAAAAGGTGAATGAAGAATTCTTGGCTTCAAATAATCCAGGAGTAGATCCGGATGAGCTAGATGAATTAGAGGCTAATGCTGGAATTATTGAAGGTGATAACCAGGATTATTGGGATATGATTAGTTTTATAGAGGATAATCCACTAAGTAATCCTGACAATTACACAGTTGTTGAAGAACAAATTGATATAAACAATTTCATTGATTACTATGTAGCTCAAATTTTCTATGCCAATACTGATTGGCCTGGAAATAATATAAAATTTTGGAGACCACATACCATCGATGGGAAGTGGAAGTGGATCTTGTATGATACAGACTTTGGTTTTGGGCTTGTTCAATGGTACGGACACAATACCCTTCAATTTGCTTTACAGGCTAATGGACCTGGGTGGCCTAATCCCCCCTGGTCAACATTTTTGTTCAGAAGTTTGATGGAGAACCAGGATTTCCAAACACAGTTTATTAATCATTTTTGTTTTTATTTAAATACACGATTTAAACCAGATTATGTTAATGAACATATATCAAATACGGTGTCACACATATCCCCTGAAATGCCCAGACATATACAGAAATGGGGTGGAAATATGACACAATGGTATCAGAATGCCAATTCTATCATACAATTTGGTGATTATCGTCAAGAAAATGTGTTTAATCATTTAGCATCATATTTTGGATTACCTCAATCTTCCAGTTTAGAAATTAGCTCCTATCCTGAAGAAGGGGGAAGTCTGTATACCTCTAATCAGGAAATTCCCGAGAATCCGTGGGAAGCAACCTATTTTAATGATATTCCAATAGAGATAACAGCGGTTCCTAATCCTGGGTACATTTTTTCACATTGGGCTGGACCGGGCATAATGTATGAGCCAACGCTTACTATAAGCTTATATAGTAACATTAATTTAACCGCCGTGTTTGCTGAAGACGGTAATCCTCCAATAATTGTAATTAATGAATTCTTAGCAAATAATGAATCTATCATTGCTGATGAAACCGGTGTTTATGAAGATTGGATAGAATTATACTATAATACTACACAAACAATAAACCTGGAAGGATTTTCACTTTCAGATGACCTGAATGAAACAAATATGTGGTTATTTCCTGATATTGAGGTGACAGGCGAAGGGTATCTATTGATCTGGGCTGATGATGATGTAGAGGATGGTGAGTTACACACCAACTTCCAACTATCGGGCAGCGGGGAAGATATCGGCTTATTTGATGTAAATGGCAATTTGATTGATGGTCTTTCTTTCGGAGAACAGGGTGAAGACATTTCATATGGCAGAATCCCTGATGGATTAGGGGAATGGCAGTCACTGAATTATCCAACTCCAGGTGAATCTAATGAAATATCTCAATGTTCTGTTGGGGACGTGAATTGTGATGATGCGATAAACATTCTGGATGTGGTTCAAATAGTCAGTTTCATACTTGGAAATATGGAATTTGGTCCAGAGCAGGAAGCTCTAAGTGATATTAATGGTGATGGTGTAGTAAACGTTCTCGATATTGTTCAGCTTGTTTATTTTATTTTAGATATCTAAACCCACCTTTCTAATTCTTCTTTAATAAGTAAATCTTGGGGTAACCTCATATTTATAAAGGGAATTAGCACCACAGGCATATAATGACATGACCAAAACCCCAAAAAATAATTATTACACTATAAACTGTTACATTTTAAGCCAAATGTGTAATAAATTTGCATTATGAAAAAAATAAGACTACAGGAAATTGCAGATGAGGTAGGTGTTTCCATCGCTACGGTTTCTCGCATCTTGTCAAAAAAGATACTTAGGAACACCCAAACCGAGAGAGCTGTTATTAACGCAGCAAGAGCGCTGGGCTATCCCTATTTACCCACGAAAAATGGCAGTTCAGAGTACAAGAATGTTGTTTTCATCTCTCATCTGGAGGAAGGTGAATTTTACATGTCATTATTCAGGGGCTTCCATCAGGCCAGTATCGACACCAATTATCGGTTCAATCTGATCAGTATGGGAGATACAAAAGATCCCATCAGTGAGATAGTCAATACGATCAATGCACATCACGCTGCATGTATATTCCTGCCAGGTCTCACCGAACAAGATTATATACAGATCAAGGAGAGGTGTTATAAGATTCCCATCCTTTCACTGGCACCTATTCCCAGTCCGGTAATTGATACCATCACCTTTGATTCATATAGCGGAGGGAATATCATCGCCAAACATTTTTACA
>Ga0066376_10000174_pt1 | contig 56321 bp, 72 predicted proteins | sample Knorr_S15_td_Bot_FD_77009 | JGI IMG/M metagenome (GOLD analysis project Ga0066376, IMG submission 77009) | Marine microbial communities from Southern Atlantic Ocean transect - Knorr_S15_td_Bottom_ad_5009_LV_A | ecosystem: Environmental > Aquatic > Marine > Oceanic | place: Southern Atlantic...
ACAGCGGCGATGCTACGCGTCTCAGAAGCCCAACGGCACCTACATCCCGGACCTCCCTCACTGCGCGCTCCCAAATCTGTACATGTCTGTTTGGGACAGCTCTTCCACATAGGCGCCCGGAGAGTCCGGTCCAGTGCACCGAACACAAGAGATCGCATTCGGGCCACGCCGCATCTCAACCGGCGGCGTCGCTCCTGGTCGCGCTAGTCGATCTGCTGAGTCAGTGCACGTGCTCCGAGCGGCACACGGGCCCGTGTGCGGGCGGTCTTCCGGCATCATACTCGTGGCCGATCGAGCAGACGTGATTCACCCTGTTGTGCCGAGCCGTGCCGGACCACGAGAGGGCATCCGAGCTGAGCTCGATCGTGATTCCATCCTGGGCCTCGAACCCCCGTAGGGCCGAGAGTGACGCGGCATAGATGCCGTAGGTCGAACGATGTGCCTCTTGCTGCCGAGCGATCTCGGCGAAGGCGTCCTCGATGAAATCCAGAGGCGTCGGGTTGGTCCACATCGAGGTCACTCCGAGGTTTACATCGACGTCGAACAATTGCTTCGCCTTGCTCCAGCAGATGACCTCGACAATGCCGACCACGGACTTCGGCACCGACTCGAACCGGTCGCGGTTGACGACCTCCCCGTTGAGCAGGAAGAGTTCCTTGACGTCAGCGGTGCCGCGTGCGCCCGCGCAACCGAAGTCGGCGACGAAGTCCGCGCTGGGGGCAGCGACCGCGCCGGCGGGTCCCCTGAGTGATGCCGAGTAAAGCGCCAAGAGCGGTAGCACGAAGACCGCGGACCGCATGGAAGTCACTGACATCGTTCATACTCCTCTGCTACGGACGCCTGAATCTAAGACACCGTCACGCAGAACGCCCGCCTAGGACTCGCCGGGGTAGTACCAGACCCTCTTGATCAGGCCGCCACGCACTTCGTAGACCGCGAGAGAAGACTGCCCTCCGACCACCTGTTCTCTGAAGGACACGAAGGTCGGTCCGTCCACCATGCTCGTGATCGTCGAGCGTACGTTCGGTCGGCTTGCGAAGTATCCAGTCATCTCGTCCCTGAGAGCTTCGGGACCGCGCACGGCGAGCTCCACTATACCGTCGTCGTTGACGTAGTAGAGCTCGAAGTCGGTCGCGACGAGCGCGGCCATTGCCGAAGGATCGTGTCGGTTGAAGGCGTCGACCAGTGACTGGGCGACGGACGAGGCGGGTGGGACCGCCGGTTCCTGTGCGTGGAGGTCGGCACCCGGCCACGCCAGAAGCAGAGCCCATAACAGCGTTGGCCAACCGAGCCGGGCGGCCCGCGCCGACTCCTGTCGCTCGCGTTTCACCTGTTCAACCTCCGGGCGTGGCAACGGTGTTGTTCAGCACGAAGCTACAAACTATCCCACGCGAGTCGCGCGTCGTGCGTAGCTGGAACAGATTGCTCATCGGAGTGAGCGAAGTCTTCCTGGTGGCCCGCGCGGGTCGACTCTGGAGATGAGATGGGACAGAAGTGCGGGCCTTTTATGACGATCTGGCGTCTGACTATCACCTGATCTATGAGGACTGGTGGTCCTCGGTAGAGCGGCAGGGCCGCGCGCTCCATGCGCTGATCGAGACTCGATTGGGGACGGGGTCGAAGCGAGTCTTGGACTGCACATGCGGTATCGGTACCCAGGCGCTCGGTCTCTCCTGGCAGGGTCATAGAGTGCTGGGCACGGACCTGAGCGAAGCCGCCATATCCAGGGCGCCCAAGGAGGCTCGGGCCCGTGATCTGGCCGCCGAGTTTCAGGTGTGGGACGTGCGCAGCCTCGCATCGCTGGACGAGGGCCCGTTCGATCTGGTTCTCTCGGCGGACAATTCGCTGTCACACCTGATCACCCTCGAGGAGTTACGGGATGCGGCCCGTGGCATTCGGGTGCAGACCGCCTCGCGGGGCGCGGCGGTCATCACATTGAGAGACTACGAGGCCCTGCTGCGCGCGGGGGTCTCTACTCAGGGGCCGCGGGTCTACGGTGAGCCCGGCTCCGGCCGTCGCGGCATCGTCCAGCTCTGGGACTGGGAAGATGGAGGACCCGTTTACAAGCTCGAGCACATCATCCTGACCGAGTCTAGCGACGGGTATCGCACCGCGAGTCACTCCTGCAGGTGCCGAGCCCTGACGCGCGCGGAAGTCGGGGGGTGCTTCGTCGAGGCGGGGCGTCCGACATCGAGTGGTTGGAGCCTGAGGCCACCGGGTTCTACCAGCCGATCATGTGGGTGACGTGGCTGGACTAGAGACGCCGGCCTAGTCGGTCTGCTGCGCCCAAACGATTCTCGAGATCTCCCCCACCAATTCGTCGAGGCTCTCGGGACTGCTGCGGTCGGTCCGCGTCATGACGCAGATCACGTAGGGCGAACGCGGCCGGTAGATGATCCCGCACTCGTGCAGCTCGTGGTGGAGTCGTCCCGCGGCCTCGGATCCGTGGAATCCGAACTTCGAGGCGACCACCACATCGGTCGGCAGCAGCCTTCTTAGACCGTCCGCGAAGTAGCTCTCCGTCAGCAGCTCCAAAGCGAACTCCGAATGCTGGCGACTCAGGAACGAACTGTTGTAGAGCACGCGCAACAGCCCCGCCACAGTGCGAGCATCGACGGAGAGTGTCCCGTCCTGAAACGACTGCTCGGCGCTCAGGCTGTAGAGCATTCGCTCCAACCCCGTGCCCGTATCCTCATCCATGAGCATCTGGGTCGCGAAGTTGTCGGAGTACGCGATCATGCGTCGCAGCAGGTCCCGGTACGAATAGCGCTCACCTGTTCGAAGCCTCAGAGAGTCGGGCGCGCCCATCATGCTGTCGTCGCCGAACATCATGTCCGGCCCCGGAAATACCACTTCCTGCTCCAGGAAGCCGGGGTCCGACTCCTCGCGACGAAGCGTGTAGACGAGGATGGCCACCTTGCTGAGACTCGCCGGTGGATACCGCTCCCGCTCGTCGATTCCGATCCATGGTCCGTCGTCCAGGTCTCGCGCGTGGAGCGAGACGTGGAGCGTCGGGTCTATCTGCTGGGCCTGTTGGATGAGCTCCTCGACCTCCTCCCTAGCGCGCGCCAGCGACGGGTCTCCGTTCTCCGTGCCTTGGGCCTCGAGGAACGGACTCGTGAGGACAGGACCGCGGACCGGAAGACCGACCGCTCGCTCTTCTGCACGCCGCCGGCCGCGGGGGAGGTCACCCTTCCTATCAGAAAGGCGGCAACGACCGGAGCCCCGAGTAGAACCCAAAGCCAGCGGCGCGCACGAACAGACCCCATCCACTCACTCCCCTCTCTTGGCTATGGCGGGCGCTCACACGGTCACAGGCGCCGCCGATTCATCTGAGACACGGGAGGCGGTGGATTCGTTAGCAACCATCGAGAGGCGCCGTGGAGCTACCGTTTCGCGAACGTTCGCGCCGCTCCCGACCCGTCGCCATCTTCGTCGCGCGGGAGGATTACGGAACGTGTAGCTGACTTTCTCAGGAGACCGATGTTCGCCTATCGGATGGATCAGGCTCGGAGGACACTCGTACTGGCGTCCGTGCTCGCGGCCGTCGCGTGTGACCGAGTTCCCGACGCAGGCCATGAGTTCGCGCTCGTCGGAGACGGCCCATACAGGCCCGAAAGCGTGCCCAAGGTCGAGGCCTTGATCCGAGATGTGAACGCACGAGCGGCTCTCGAGTGGGTGATCCACGTAGGCGATACCAAGGGGGGCGCCCAGCCGTGCAGCGATGATTTTCTGACTCGCCGTTTCGACCTGTACCAGGGATTCTCGCTCCCCTTCGTCTTCACACCAGGCGACAACGATTGGTTCGATTGCGGCAGGGATGCTGCGGGCGGTTATGACGACTACGAGCGGCTCGCCTTCATACGCGCCCTCTCCTATCCCGACCCGAGTCATACCACCGGGGGGCGATCGATGGAGGTCCGCACCCAAGGCTCCGAACCCGAGTACGGAGAGTTCGTCGAAAACGTGCTCTGGGTCCGCGACGATGTCGTCTATGCCACGATTCACTTGATCGGGGTTACGCGCCAGCCGACCGACTCCGCCGTAGCCGCCCGTCGGATGGATGCTGCTACCGCCTGGATCAATACCGCCTTCGAGGTTGCCCGTGAGCACGGGAGCGTCGGTGTATTTCTCGCTACGCAGGCCGATCCATGGATCGTGTGGGGGCTGCCTGGTTTGACGCGGCAACTATGCGAGGCGTGTCTCGATCCGAGACCCGGTCTGGAGTCTCTATATCCGGTGCTGGTCCAGGAGTCCGTGGCGTTCGCCGGCCAAGTGGTGCTCGCCGTGGGCGACACCCACATCTTCCGCGTGGACAAGCCTCTCTACCGGGACGACGGATCTCTGGTGGAGAATTTCACTCGCCTCGAGACCTTCGGAGAGCCCTCCGTGCACTGGGTCCGAGTCACGGTCGATCCGAGCGCACGCGGGGTCTTCTCCTTTCATCAGGAGCTGGTGCCAGGGAATTGAGCCGACATTCACGACTTGGCGCTCGGCTTCATCGGGGGGGGCATCACTAGCCCTCCCTCGCTGATGCTCCGGCTCTAGAACGGATTCGTCGCAAACACGGAGAACTCGGGGATGAAACCGCGACTCTCCACCTTGAGCGCTCCGATGATCGCGTCCGCGATCTCCTGAGGCCGCAGCTTCTTGTCGGAACGCTCCCTCTGAACGCCCGTCTTGGCCGCGAAGTCCGTCATCACTTCGCTGGGGTTCACCAACATGACGCGCACATTGTGACGACGTAACTCGTCGCGCCAACACTCCGTCATACCGCGCAGCGCGAACTTGGATGAGCCGTATACCGTGCGCCCAGCACTGCCCTTGAGGGCCGATGTCGAGGCAATGTTGATCAGTTCGCCACTGCTCTGTTTGATGAATTGGCGCGCGGCTTCCCGGGCCATCAGGAATGGGCCGAACACGTTGGTGCGGTACACGCCTTCCATTTCCTCGAGGGTCGTCTCGACCAGCGGCTTGAAGAGACCGTAGCCTGCGTTGTTGATCAGGATGTCCAGCCGCCCGTGTTTTTCGATCACAGAGCTCACGGTGCGGGCGGCGTCCTGCTCGCGTCCCACGTCGCCCACGCTCCAGTCCAGGCCCAGCTCCTCCGCCGTGTTCCGAACGACGTCCTCGCGGCGGCCGGTGATGGTGACCTTGCTACCCTGGCTCGTCAGTGCTTCGGCGATGGCTCGGCCGATTCCTTCGCTTCCTCCGGTCACCAGCGCGATCGTATCCTTTAGTTCCATGCGGTCTCCCTCGGTCGTTTCCGGAAAGTGATGCGATCAGGTTAGATCGGGCGGAGGCGGCGAAACAGGGGCGGGAGGAACCCGCAGCACCTCTTGGACTACTTTCAGTCTACTTGGTGACGAGACGATGAGGCCGGCCTCTGAAAGGAGTCCTGGATGTCGAAAGTGGTGGGAGTGGAGAAGCCGGGCCTGTCGTTCGCAGGGCTGATCTTCTTCTTGATCCGGCGGAAGCTGGGCCGGGTTGTTCGCCCCCAGCGGATTCACGCACTGAGCCCGAGCAACCTCCGCGGATACGCGATGATGGAGGCGTGCCAACAGTCTGCCCGGTCGGTTCACACGCGACTCGAGACGTTGGCCCAAGTCCGCGCAGCCCAGCGCATTGGATGCCCCTTCTGAATCGATATCAACTCTGCCGTGGGCAGAGCCTCTGGTTTGCGTCCGGAACAACTCCTGGAGATGAACGAGTACCCGACGTCCGCCGCCTTCACCGAGATCGAGAAGGTCGTGCTCAGGCTGTCCGACGCCATGACGCTCACCCCCGCTCACGTGCCCGACGACCTTTTTTGACGAGTTGCGTAGGCACATGTCCGAATAGCAACTCGTCGAGCTGTCGTCGGCGATCGCCTGGGAGAACTATCGGGCGCGCTTCAACCGCGTTTTTGGCGTCGAATCGGAGGACTTCTCCCGAGGCGCGTACTGCCCGCTTCCGGTCCCCCACCACTCCAGCCCCGATGTCGCGGCGGGCCCTGACAGTGCGCCGGAGGCCAACGATGTCGCCCGTTGATTCAACGACCCCGGCTGGGCGGGTCGCGGCCATCTACGATATTTACGGCAACCTGCCAGCCCTCGAGGCCGTGCTTCGAGAAATCCAGCGGGAGCGAGTCGAGCAGATCGTGGTCGGAGGCGATGTCGTGCCCGGCCCGATGCCGCGGGAGGTCATGGCTCTCCTAGTCGACCTCGAGATTCCTGTTCGATTCATTCGAGGCGACGGCGAGCGCGCGGTGCTGGCACGGCTCGACGGTGTCGAGACGGACTCGGTCCCAGAGCAGTTTCGAGAGATCATCCGCTGGTCGGGCGAAGAACTGACGCATGAACAAGCCCGTCTCCAGGCAGATTGGCCAGAGACGCTCCCGGTGGCAGTAGCGGGCCTCGGCGACGTGCTGTTTTGTCACGGTACGCCGCGAAGGGACAACGAGATCTTCACCTGCCTGACGCCTGACGCGAGCCTCGGGCCCGTGTTCGAGCACGTGCGAGCCCACGTCGTGGTCTGCGGGCACACCCACATGCAGTTCGACCGCTGGGTCGGGGACGCCCGCGTTGTGAACGCGGGTAGCGTGGGCATGCCGTTCGGCGAGCCGGGCGCGTATTGGTTGCTGCTCGGACCCGACATCGAGCTACGGCATACCGAATACGACCTTGCCGCGGCCGCGGCGCGCGTTCGGGCGACGGAGTATCCGCACGCCGATGAGTTCGCAGCCCAGAATGTGCTACAACCGCCGCCGGAATCGGAGATGCTGGAGCTATTCGAGCGGGCCGCACTGCAGTAGTGTCAGGCTCGGCGTAGCCGCGTTTCGCGGCGCGGCCGCGTTGGGTGCAATTCAGTTGGTGCGACACTCGGAGGGACTCGATGGCGCTGGTGCGGACGCTTTGCTGGAGCCTGGCGACGCTCGCCTTGGCTGCTGGATGCACGCGTCAAGCCGATACGGTGCAGCGGACAGGCGGTGCTGCGGACACACTGCGCGTGCTCGCGTACAACATCCATCACGGCGAGGGCATGGATGAGGTTCTGGATCTCGAGCGAATCGCGGACCTCATTCGCGAGCTGGAGCCGGATCTCGTTGCGCTGCAGGAGGTGGACAGCGTCACGACTCGAACGAGCGGTGTCGATCAGGCCCACGAGTTGGGCCGACTTACGGGGCTCGCGCCCGTTTTCGGCCGATTCATGGCGTACCGAGGAGGGGCGTACGGCATGGCTGTGCTGTCCCGATGGCCCGTCGTGGAGTCGCGGAATCTTCGGTTACCCGCGGGCGCAGAGCCGCGGACGGCTGTGAGCGTCGAGGTCGAATCACGTCGGACTGGACGACGCCTCCGATTCGTCTCTATCCACTTGTACAGAACCGAAGAAGAACGGCTCGCTCAAGCGACCACGCTGGAGGAGTTCCTCGGATCTCGCGAGGTTCCGACCGTGCTGGCCGGTGACTTCAACTCGACCCCGGGCTCCCGGGTCATGAGCCACATGGCTCAGTCCTGGCAGATCGTCGCCAAGGGCGCGGACCACTTCACATTTCCATCGTACGAGCCAGACCGCGAGATCGACTTCGTGCTGCTGCAACCATCCGACCGATTCGAGGTGCTGGGCCAGCGAGTGATCGACGCACCCGTTGCCTCAGATCATCGACCCGTCTTGGTCGATCTCATCATGCGGAACTGAGGGTCCACAGGGGAAGGCAGATTGGGAGACTATTCACAGGCGGCTGAGTTCTACGACGTCCTCTACTCCGGCCAGAAGGACTATGGTGCGGAGGTCGATCGGCTCGCCGATTGGATTCGTGCCGGCAGTCCCACGGCGACCTCCGTGCTGGATGTCGGGTGTGGGACCGGGGTCCATGCGCGCTGTCTGATCGACGCCGGGTTCAGCGTCGACGGGGTGGATCTCGAGCCCGCCTTCGTCGAGATCGCGAGCGCTAAGTGCCCCGAGGCCAACTTCTCCGTCGGCGACATGCGGACCCTCGACTTGTCGAACCGCTACGACGCGGTCGTCTGCCTGTTCTCCGCCATCGGCTACGTGCGGGACGAAGCCGCGTTGTTCGGGACCATTGCACGTATGGCGGCTCACCGCGAACCTGGAGGTGTAGTGCTCGTCGATCCCTGGTTCGAGCCAGGCGATCTCGCGGATGGCTGGATTTCGACCACGGTGGGCCGAGGAGACGGGGTCACCGTCTACCGGATGTCGCGAACCGTATTGATCGGAAGTGCGTCACGGCTGGAATTCGAGTACCTGATCGGTACCGCGGAAGGCATCGAGCGGCGCTCCGAGGTGCATGAACCGGGAGTGTTCACCCAAGATGAGATGGAAGCGTCATTTCGGGCGGCTGGGCTCACCGTAGAGAGGCTGCCGAAGCTGGTGCGGACTCGGGGGATCTACGTCGGGAGAGGGACTCGCGACCCTCTTTAGAAGGATCTTGCGAGCTTCAGGTAGCCCTCGTCGAGTTGCGAGAGGGATAGACCTGTGGCCTCGACGATAAAGTCGAGCACCCACTGGTTGTCCCGTAGCCAGGGATCAGCGCGATTGAGCTCACCAAGGAGCTGGTCCACCACGGACGGGTGGTGCGCCTCGAGGAAGTACCATAGCAGTCCGGACTGCGCGTAATACGCGGGCGGATCGTCGCCGCGGTAGAATTGATCCCGGTCGAGCCACACGAGGGTGTCGAGGGCGAGCAATTTGCCGAGGCCGTCATACAGGTCGAATGTCTCGACGAGCCGGGGTAACGGTTGTGTTGTCGTGAGCGAGCCATCGGCTTGAAAAACACCCCCCTCGTAGTACATCCCCGTTCCCTCGATGAACCAAGGGAAGTCGGCCGCGCCCCAGTACGTCGAGAACACGAAGTCGTGGCTGATCTCGTGGAGCTGTGTGCCGAAGTCCGGCCTTGTGAAGGGTTCGATGAACCAGATCGGGTACTCTCCCGAATAGCAGGCCGTCAGGAGTCTCGTCTCAGCCCGCACCACTTCGGTCGGGCACAGGTCGATGGCCGTCAGGACTTTGTTTCGGTCCTCGGAGTAGTACCAGTCCAACCGATCGCCCCTGCGCTTGGACCAGATGCCGGAGAACGAGTCCCACACTCTCTTCATGTGTTGCACATGCTGGTCACTGGAGGCCTGGCTGATATCCGAAGCGACGCGGACTTCTCCGAGCGCGGCCACATACGGGTACGTGAGGACCAGGTCTGCGAGGCTCTGGGGGGCGTCCGCACGCTGTTGTGTGGCCGGGCCGTCTTCGCCGCGGCAGGCTGCCAACCCTAAGCACACGAGCAGCAGTGACCGGTACCTTCGCATTTTCACATGTCGTCGAGCGTGAGTGGGGTCGGGCTCTTGCCGTCGATGTCGACGAACCCGTAGGACCTCGCCAGTTGCGCGGCGACCAGGACCTTGCCGGAGTGGCGCGTCGCGCCTGGATCACGTGCGATGGCGGCTACGGTGCGGTCGATGAACTCCGGACTCTCGGAGTTGGAGAAGTCGAAGGCGCCCGAGGCGAGCGTGAGCTCGGTCCGGACCAGGCCCGGGTAGAGCGAGATGACCACCACGCCGTGGTCCTTCAGTTCCGTGGCCATGTCAGCTGCCATCTTGTCTGTCGCCGCCTTCGAGATTCCGTAGATCGTGCTGCCCCGATGCTTCTGCGCGGCCCAATGCGAGAGATGCACGATGAGCCCGCTCTTCGCCTCGACCATCGATTTCGCCGCATGCTGGGTGGCGACCAACCCAGCGCGGACACCCGCGGTCATCATGGAGTCCCAGCGCCAGGACGGTTGAAGCCAAAACGGATGGGCCCAAGTGAATTCTCCGTCCACGACCATGCGCTCATAACCGCCCCCCACCGCGTTGACGAGCACATCGATGGTGTCGGACTCCGCCAGGAGTTGCTCGAAGACCGCCTCGACCTGGCCGTCATCGGTGTGACCGCAGGGCAGGGCGCGACCGGACCGCGGCAGGTCCGCCGTGGCGATCGAGCGCCCCGTGGCATAGACGGTGAAGCCTGATCCATCGAGAGCGGCGGCCACGGCCCTCCCGATGCCTCGGCTCGCACCGGTTACGAGGGCGACTCGAGCTTTCGCTTCCCGCAATGTGCCCTCCCTGGTATTTCGGGTCCGGCTCGTCAGTGTACCGAATAAAGACCGAAGACACAAGCAGCTAGCGCGGGGACTGCAAGGACACCGTCACCGTCCGGCAGCAGGTGCGGTCGACCAGGACGGTGCCCAGATTGGGTACCCAGCGGCTTGCCCGAGGGCACATCCGTATTTTCCAGGAGGACTCGCCCGATGAACCGATCGCTCCCAACCCTTCTCGCGGCCGTGGCGATGCTGTCGTGCTCGTCCGAGGAGGCGCCCGACCCCGAAGTGGCATCGCCCACGTTCCGCACCATAGGAAGCATCGAGCGCATCGATCCTGCGATCGACGCGATCGTCCCGGCGGGCGCGGTGCTCGAGGTGCTCGCCGAGGGTCACGAGTGGACGGAGGGGCCCGTGTGGGTGCCCGCGATGCAAGCGGTTCTGTATTCGGACATCCCGAACAACGCGATCTATCGGTGGAGCGAAGCGGAAGGAGGCTCGATCTGGCTGCAGCCCTCAGGCTACACGGGTGAGGTACCGCGTGGGGGTGAGAGCGGATCCAACGGCCTCTTGCTGGACGGCGAGGGTAGACTCGTGCTGGCCATGCATGGTGATCGACGTATCGCGAGGATGGATGCTCCCTTGAACGCACCCGAGCCGAACTTCGAGACGCTCGTCGGGGACTTCGAGGGCAGGCGCTTCAACTCTCCGAACGACGTCGCGCTACGCAGTAACGGCGACCTCTACTTCACCGACCCGCCCTATGGCTTGGAGGAGGGCGTCGATGATCCCGCGAAAGAGCTCGATACCCAGGGCGTGTATCGACTTTCCGGAGACGGCACGGTGGAGCTGCTCGTCGATGACCTGTCTCGCCCCAACGGCATCGCGTTCTCCCCGAGCCAGGAAGTCCTTTACGTGGCCAACTCGGATGGGGGGCAGCCCGTGATCATGGCGTACGACGTCGAGTCCGACGGAAGCCTGGGGAGCGGTCGGATCTTCTTCGAATCGTGGGGCGACGGCATGGCGGTGGATCAGCAGGGCAACGTCTACGTCTCAGGCCCCGACGAAGGAGTCCTCATCATCGCAGCGGACGGCACCCATCTGGGGTCGCTCAAAACCACGCAGAGAACCTCGAACTGCACCTTTGGCGACGACGGCTCCACTCTGTACATCACGTCGGATATGCACTTGTTGCGGGTCCGACTCGCCGTGAAGGGTGTGGGCTTCTGAGAACGGAAGCCTACTGATCGGCGGCGTGCACCGAGGACGCCGCCAGCTCAGCCCTCAGGCGCTGCGCGCCGACCAGGTCGGGGGGGGCTACCAGGAACACGAGCGTTTCTAGACGGTTGGCGGCGGCCTCCACCCAATCCCGCCACCTGCCCCTGCGGATAATGGGCCTCGAAACGAACACTCGGATCTCGGTCATGCCGCCCGCTGAAGTGACCGTGAACCTCAGGCCTTTCCGGTCGCGCCACGCCACCTGATGCTCCTCGAGATTGATGTGGGCGGGCCCATCCCGGTAGGGTTGAAATAGCCGTACCGCCCTCATGAGTTGTTCCGAGGTGATTTCGATCGGCACCGCTCGTACGGTGGAGAGTTGGTGAATGACCCATCCCGTGCGCTGCACGGGATTTCGATGGACTTGTGATGGAACGCCCAGCTGCGCCTCGGAGATGGCGCGTTCGACCGCTCGTGAACCGAAACTCGCCTCCCCCGCGATCGACCTGAGCTCATCGAGCGTGATCGGGTCGGATTCCTCAGATCCCTCGATCTCCGCGGCCCGCTTCAGAATGCGATCCGCGTACACCTACCTACTGTAGATCGGTGTGTTAGGCATTCGCTTGCCAGCGGTGAGGTGAGGGCATTCCGGCTTGGGACTCTGGGAGTGTTGATGGCGCGTCGCCGACCTGTGCCAACCGCGACAGCTCACGCAAGCTAGTCGAAGCGAGCCCCGAGCGGGCGCGGTCGAGTGTGTAATATCCGGCTACGCCTCGTCGACGTCGCCATCCTCATCGCTGCTCTCGAGCGCCGCTGTCAGGCGGTGGGCTATCCCTGCCATCTGCAACTGTCTGGTGGCGGCCCACTTCGACAGCCTGACCCGGTTCCCGGCGTACACCAGCGCTCCCACTGTGGCGAAGAACCCAGCCGCCGCGGGCGCGAAGAAAGGCGACAAAGTAGCGGGGTCGAGCACGGTGCCCAGTAGCAACATGGCGGGCGCGAGTCCCATGAAGACCGCGCCCGTCGCCAAGGTTACGGCCGCATCTCCCTTTTGCGTCTTGAGGCGGAGTTGCTGGCCCGACTCCGTGGGTTCGAGCAGCGCCTGAAGATTTCCATTGGTCCACTGCCGAAAAGGGCCTTCATCGCTCAGATGTTCTCGCGCGTCGAACGTCTCCTTCAGGTCGACCACCAGACGAGCCCACTCGGCGTCGGCCAGAGTCCGGTCCAGGTGGACGGTCTGGCCGACGCCGATCGTAGTCCAGAGGAATTCACGCTGGGGAGAAGAAACGGCCTGGCGGGCGTCGATCCGCGCCGCGGCCCGGTTGATCAGATCAGGGGAGATTCCGACGTCGCGCCCAATGTCCTCGAGTTCGGAGAGGGTCAATCCAGTGCCGGGTGAATCCGAAAGTCTGCTGCTCTGTTGGGCCTCGGTCGCTTCGTCGAGGATTCGAGCGATCTCTTCCTCCGAGTATCGGCGTTCGGAACTCATGGGATGTGCGTGCCTCTGCTGATCATGTCGGGCCTGCCTCGGGTCGGCATGGCCTCTCGAATATCAATGACTACTATTCAGGGTCTTCCAATCATCAATCAATGGGGGGCAAGTGAAGCGCATCGCACTCGCCGTCCTCGGTGTTCTGTCGGTCTCGGTGAGCGCGCACGCGCAAACAGCGGCGGAGACGATCGAGTCGGCGGTCGGGGCAGCCCCGCCCGCTTCCGAGGCGATGCCACCCTCATCAGCTGGAATGCGGACCACACGTACGAGACCGTCGGAGAGGGTACGAACACATTGGTCTGCTGCGACCGGTCGGACGAGCGCGATCGGGCACCGTTCGCAGCACAGTGCACGAGCCTGACCAACCTTCCTCGGGTTGCGCAGAACCGCCGCTTCCGGGCCGAGACCGAGAACGGCGGCGGCGAGAGGCAGATGATCAATGCCGCTGAACACGCCGGCACACGCGTGCCGCCCGAGTATGGATCCTTGTGGTTCCGAATGGACGGCGCCGACGTAGCGAGTGCTCTTCTTCATGCGACCATCGCGGTGCCGGGCGCCACCACCGAGTCGATCGGCATCTCCTCGAGCCGCGCCGCCGGCGGCGCATGGCTCATGGACGGCGGAACCAGTGCAGCTCACATCATGATGCCGGGGCGCTGAGCCGCTACGAAGATTCTCAGGGTCGGCAACGATGGATCGGCCCTTCCTGACCGCCCGCTGGGAGAGCCTGGTCCCCTCTGCGTTCGTTGCGCTGGAGAGCGAGGTGAGCGTGTACTCCCCTGTCACGATCGGCCCGACCTGACCGAGCGGGCCAGCGTCATCCAGTCAGTTTGCGAAGGTGAACCGCGAGCGCCCGATCGTCTCGGTCAGTGTCTCGGCATCGCCCTCGACGGCCACCAGGTTGGCTTCATCGAAGTCGAGAAAGTGCACGAGGTCGAGCTGGGCATTGCCGGCCGCGCGCGTGTCGGCCCACATGCGCACATAGTCGGTGGCCGAGATGCGGGGCCTGCCCATGATGAGGCGCATCGGGGGGATCTCCAGGAGGCCGTCGTACGCCCGGAAGATGAGCTCCGTGCAGACCAGGCGGTCGGTCGTCTCGAAGTCGAAGTCGAAGTCGTACTCCTTGCCGCGGTGACTGAGCGCGCGCGCGAGGGCCTCACGCAAGTCCTCCTCCGACAAGTTCGGTCGTAGGACCACCACGGCATCGGCTTCGCCGACGGATTGCTCGAAGCTGGTGAAGATGACTCCCTCGCCGATCGCCTCCAGCACCGCGAAGTCGTCCCCCATCTCATCCTGCCCCTGGAAGTCAGCCATGTGGGGTTCGGCGCGCGCGTCCGCGGCCACCCCGAGCGCCACCAGTTCTTCGTAGGAGCCCAGGTAGAGAGCGGCGTGCGGCCAGAAGCCCGGAAGCAGGCTGTTGCTGATATACCAATTGCGGCGCTCGATCAGGATGTCGCCCGGCTGCAGCTCAGCCCTGAGCGCCTCGAGTTGCTGCGGGCTGATGAGCCCTTGGTGAGGGGGTCGCTCCTTGAAGCGGACGCGACTGATCGTCATCGAGACCACCGGAGTGATCTCCTCAACGGGTGCGCGAGCCTGTCTGCTCAACACCTGGAACGCACGGATGAGCTTGCGTGTGACGATGCCCTCGAAGACTTCTTCCAGGGCAGGACCAGCGTGCTCGGCTCGGGCCGCGAGGGCGGTCCAGGGAGCGCCCCTGGGCAGTCGATCCTCGCCCCGGTCGGATTCGAATCGGCGGGTGGCCATCTCGAGTGAGTCCAAGATCGACTCGTTCGAGAGGCTGCTCTCGATGTTCCGGAACGTTCCTTCCGGTATGCCCCACGCCAGGTCCCCGGCGTCCAACTGCTGCCGGGTGATCGGATCGTCCTTGAACGTGTCGTACAGCAGCCAGGCCTTCTCGGTCAGGAGCGCGGCGGCGGCGTAGCCGGTCAGGAATGCCCGCGCCTCGAGCGGGTCGTTGCTCGCGGCACTCGCTTCCAGGTTCGTGTCGCGATACAACCACACGGTCTTCAGAAGCATCGTGCGTAGGTCCAGATAGGAGGCCTGGAGAATACGAAGCTCGTCGTGGTCCTCCTGGGTCAGAAAGTCGCGCTCCACGCCGAGGAACTCCCCCCTCAGCACCTCCATTCGGTCTTCCATCGCGTCGAGTTGCCGGGCCGCTAGCAGCACTCCCTGTGCGTCACGCAGCACTTCGCGTTCGGCCGTTGTCGGGTCCGAGATGCGTGTTTCCTGCCAAGGTGAAGGGCCGAGCGGAAGCCCTGGGACAGCGCTGTCCCGATACGCCATCCCGAAGAGGGCGACCGAAGCCGTCAGGACCCCGATTGCCGACACGCGAGCGACTGCGCTCCACATGTTTCGCCGCTTGAAATGACGGGGAAGTGGGTCCCATCCCAGCACCTCGACGCGGTAGCGATTGCGCAGCAGGTCGAGTCGCCCGACGACATCATCCTGAGCCTCTCGTAGGCGAGCGACGTGTTGGAGCTTGAACCAGGAGGCGGTGCGATCTCCGAGGTGCGCCAGCACGGTGCGCATGCGCCTCAAATAGGCGGTTGCGAACAGTCCCGTGGGGATGAGCAGCACCGCCAGCATGATCGTCGCCAAGTCGGAGAACTGCCACGCCACCAGTCCGATGAGACCGCCGTAGAAGAGCGAGAAGGACAGCGCTCCTACCAGGCGAGAGGTCCTGCGGGGCTCGCTCTCTCCCGGCCCGGTCGCACGGGTATCTGCGCCGTATTTCTTGGTCACGAGATACGGGATCCCACCCGTGACCAACCCAAACAGCGCCGGGAGGGCGCCCAGCAGCGCCTCAGCTACCGCCTGGATGTGCCCAAGGACTCCTGGAAGGAGTCGGGATGGCTCCTCTAGCAGCCTTCGGTCGACCCCCACGGCATCCCGGAGGCGATCATAGCGCTCGATCGCTCGCTCGAGCTCGGCCACGACATCCGGGGCGGTGTCCTTGAAGTGCTGCAGGCACTCGGTTACGCGGACGCTCAATTCGTCCCGCAGCGTCTTGGCCTGTTGCTCGCGTAGGCCCGTGTCCCGAACCCGACGCCAGTATACTTCGGTGATGCGGACAGCGAGGGGCGTCTTCGCCGGATCGCTTGGGTGCGTCCCGTCGCTCATTGGCGGTGCCTAAACCGCGCTCTCGGTCTCCGACGGATCAGATCGTCCGTCTCCGATCAACCGCTCGGTGAAGTCGACGCGCTCTGTGAGCCGTTGAACCTGAGTCTCTAGTGCTCGCATCTGTTCAAGCACCTCGTCAGGCGGAGCATTGGAACGACGAAGGCGTTCCATCTCCAGCTTCCAGGCGAGTTGCGCCTTAACAGCCCGCAGCGCCACCAGCCCCAGGCCGATCCCACCTGTGGCGATAAAGAACGCGAACGTACCGACTCCGTCCCAATCCACTCGAGGCTCCCCCGGGGCTAGCCCGTGATACCGTGTCCACATCCCGCTCGCTTCATGAGCGGTGCGCCGCAGGCGTTTGAGGCGCGACGTCCACGCCCTCACGCGCTACGTACGTTCTGCGTGCCACGCCAGATTCGCCAGATGCGACGAGATTCGCCGAACGTTCCGTCCCTGCGGATGCCGAATCCTACTGGCGCCCGCCCACGTCCACGAACGCGAGCGCATACCAGCTGTTCATGGGGATAATAAGCCGTTCGCGCGTGGGGTCGTAGCACATCGAAGCGGCGCTCGGGATTCCGGAGGCGATCAGTTCCGGCGCCCGACCAGGGCGGATTCTCGCGACCGTGCCCACGCCGACGCTGCTGACGTACTTCGTGCCATCCTCGAGAATCACGAGACCGTCGTTCCGCGTATCCAACGACTGTTCGGTCATGAGCAGCTCGCCTTCGGTGCTGAAGGTCAGAATATCCGGGCTGCTCACGTTGACCACCACGATGTTGCCATCAGGGTCGAACGCGACGCCGTTCGGTCTGCTCAGCGGAGGACCGTCGATGAACACCGCACTGCGGCCGTCCGGCGTGAGCCGGTAGATGCGCTGAGGCACCGAGCCGTCCGCGCTTCCCGTCTGGCTCATGTAGACGGTTCCGTCTTCGGTGGCCTCCAGGTCGTTGAAGCTGATCGCGCCCTCGATCACCGCGCTCCCGCGCGGCTCTCCGGTGGCCATGTCGAACCAGCGCACGACGTTGCGGTCCGCGAGGTACAAGAGGCCACCGACAATGTCGCTTCCCAGCGGGTGATTGAGGGTCAGGCCGTTTCTATCGACTCCGATCCACTTTAGCGTGTGCACCGTGCCGTCCGGGTTGATGAGCGACACGTAGCCGTCGTTCTCGGTACCGTCACCGCGCTCTCCGGCGCTCGGCGCGACGTACAGATCGCTCACCGGATCGTAGGAACAGCTCTCGGTGAAGTGGAAACTCCCGAACACGCGCGTGTTCGGCATGAGGTCCAGCGGCTCGCCTGCTCGAAAGGGTTGCTGAGCCCCGAGCTGGCAGACGAAGCCCAAGGCGGCGGCGATGGGTAGTACGGCCCTGATCGAGCGCATGGTCTGTCTCCAAGTTGGCGGTCGCCGCATCATACGGGAAAATCCAGTAGGGCGCCCCGGCCGTTCGACTTGCGGCTGATGTTCCAGCCGGACATCGTTCCCTCGGGACCCCTCGTTCGAGGCGGGGCCGTGGGCGGAGGAGGCAGCCAACCACTCAGGAGCTGTAGGAGGCCCGGGATGACCATAGAAGTTGAAGGCCTCGTCGAACAGTTCGAGCAGCGCAGACTCACCCGTCGCGAACTCGTAGCGGCGTTGACGACGCTGTTTCTGGCTGCCGGCAGCGAGGCGTCCGCGCAGGCTCCTCGCGTCGTCGAGGCACAAACGCTCAATCACGCGTCTCTGTCGGTATCGGACGTCGAGCGGTCGGCGGAATTCTACCAACGAGTCTTGGGGCTCGAAGTGGTGAGCCGCCCAGGGAACGGAGGTATCAACCTGGGGCTCGGTTCGAGCTTTCTCGGGCTCTACGCATTGCCGGATCCAGGGCGCGTACACCACGTCTGTCTCGGCGTCGATGATTTCGACGCCGACCGCGTGGCGGAAGCGTTGAGGGAAGTCGGCGTGCAGGCGTCCATCGACCGGAACCCTCGCAATCGGACGAGCGGGGGTGATCAGCTCTATTTTTCGGATCCCGACGGGACGCTCATGCAACTCGGCCAGAACGGATATCAGGGCTAGGCCAAGGGTAGGCCAATCGATGAAAATCGTCTGCATCGCTCTCTTTGCAGGCCTCTGCGGCGTGCGTCCGTGCGCGAGCCAGCAAGGCCCCGATCAGTACCAGATCCGCTCTCTCCGAGCGCAGTCCAACCAGGCCATCGCTCGCCAGGATGTGCCAGGCATCGTGTCATTTCTCGACAATGAGTTCCAGATCACAACGGGCAACGGCAGACTCTTGAGCGGAAGGGCTGGAATGGAACGGGCGTTCGTGGAGCAGTTCGCGCAGTTCGAAGACGCGGCGTACGTGCGGACGCCGGAATCAGTCGAGGTTGCTTCGTCTGCTCCGTTCGCGTCCGAGGCGGGTACCTGGGTCGGTTCTTGGACGGCACCCGACGGCGTTGTGCGCACGGGTGGCAGCTATGCTGCGTATGGGCGCAAGGTGGGCGGCACCTGGAGGATCCGATCGGAGCTCTTCGTTACGCTGTTCTGTGAGGGCGCCGGCTGCTCCTAGGCACCGGCGCCCGCATAGGGCTGCGGTTGGGGCCTGTCCCGAGCCTTACCGGCGGCTCACGCGTATGGCATAGCCGGCTCTTTGCCGATCAGTCGGGCGTAGACGGCCAGCGACCCGCGGTGATGGGCGGTGTGATCGACAATCCCCGAGATCACCGCGATGCGCGGTGCGCCTGTCATGATCCGGGTATCCGGAATCGGCTCGAAGAGCGCCTCATCCGAGGCGGCACCGACTACTTCCGCGGCGTTCGCGAAGGCCCGGTCGAGCCACTCGATGGCCTCTGGAAGCGACGTGACCGCCTTGGCCGTGGCAATCAGCGCCTCGAACTCCATGTCCCACCCCGCTCCGAACGCACCCTCGATGAACGAGTCCACCGAGTCAGCAGTGTGTGCGACGTGACCCGAGACGGTATAGAGCTCGGGGAAGGGGGCGAAGCCACCGTCGTCCGGCTCGAAGATGGACAGTGTGGTCTTGAAGAATTTCAGCGTTGATTCCAGCTCTCGGACCAGTCCCTGCGCGGCGGCCATGGTACCCTCTCCCGAGATTCGGTATGTGTTCGGGTATTGTGCCACGCTCGAACCGAGCTGTCGATGGTCGCGTGCGGGGCGGCTGATCCACATGTTGGGCACGCCCCAGAGGCACGGCCTCCCACTGTGAAGTGCCCATCCCAGTTCGATCATGACACACATCGAGATCCTTGGGCCCGGCGATGAGGCGGTGCTCGAGGCGGTCGCGGACGACGTCTTCGACGATACGATTCGCCCCGAACGAGCGGCCGAATTTCTCTCTGATCCGCGCCATCACCTGGCGGTGGCGATGGACGAGGAGCAGATCGTGGGCTTCGCTTCCGCCGTTCACTACGTGCATCCCGACAAGCCGCCGGAGCTCTGGATCAACGAGATGGGTGTTGCGCCTACGCATCGCAGGAGGGGGCTCGGAAGCCTGCTGCTGCGCGCGCTCTTTACGAGGGCTCAGGAGCTCGGATGTCGTGAAGCATGGGTGCTCACCGAGCGGGGAAATGGCGCCGCAACGAGTTTGTATTCATCCGTGGGCGGGGTCGAGCCCACCGACGAGACGGTCATGTTCTCATTCGATCTCGACGACCCCGAGGTACGCGGGCGGACTGGGGGTGCCACTCAGCCATGATGCAGCTTCCCAAGCGGCGTGGCAGGAGATTCGGCTTGCTCGCGCTCGCGGCCTTTTTCGTGATCGCGGGTGCCAACCACTTTCTGGACCCCGGCTTCTATGTGGCGATGATGCCACCCTACCTTGGCTTGCACCTCGAGATCGTCTATGTGAGCGGATTGTTCGAGATCCTCGGAGGGGTGGGCGTCTTGGTTCCGCGCGTCCGCTCGATGGCGGGCTGGGGACTCGTACTCCTCCTGCTGGCCGTCTTCCCGGCCAACCTTCACATGGCCCTGAATCCCGAGCTGTTCCCCGACCTCCCGGCTTTCGCCCTCTACGCCCGGCTGCCGTTCCAGGCGCTTTTCGTGGCCTGGGCGCGCTGGGCGACTCGGCCCGAAGCGCCACCTGGCTGAGATGTCGCACGAGCCGTGCAAGGCCGACAGGGAACTGAGCGACCTGGGCGTCAGAGGCGCCCTGAGTGAGCAATTTCCAGAGCTCGCGCTGCAAGCGATCGAATACCTGGGCTCGGGTTGGGACTACGACGCCTATCTGATCGATCACCGGCTGGTGGTGCGCTTTCCACGGCGCGAGGAGGTCGCGCGGCGACTGGATCGCGAGGAGGCCATCCTCAGATTCGTGCGTTCATCGATCGGCGACGAGGCGCGTGTGCCAGAGATCATCGTGAGGGGGCAGGCGAGCACACACTTCCCGTACCAGTTCTTCGGGCACGCGATGATTCCCGGAGTCGAAGCCGACGATCCCGATGTGCACTCGTCGGCGGAGCTCGCGACCGACCTGGGCGTAGCGCTGAGTCGGATTCATTCGATCGCTCCGGACTCGGCGCGTGCGATCGGCATCGGTCTCGAAGAAGAGCGGTGCGAGGCCCGTTTCCTCGAGACACTCGAGCGCATTGAAATGGCGCCCGGGGTCCGGGACCTGGTGCCAGAGCCGCTCGAATGGATCGAGTCACGGCCGAGTATGCCTCGCGAGTACGCCGGGCCGGCCCGCTTCATCCACAATGATCTCTGCTCGGAGCACATACTCGTCGACCGCGGTTCGGGTCGACTCACGGGAATCATCGACTGGAGTGATGCGGCGCTCGGGGACCCCGCGCTCGACTTCGTAGGGTTGGTATTCCTTGGCGGCCCGGCTTTCGTCGAGTCGGCGCTCAGCGTCTATCGGCCCTCACTGGACGAAGGTTTTCGCGAGCGATTGCTCTTTCTGGCGAGGACGCTCTCGGTGAAGTGGCTCGCAGACGCAATCAGGCGGAAGCGCGGTGACGTGGAGTCACATCGGGTTTGGGTTCTCAACTCGTTCGCTCGCTGAGCTGGTAGCCATTGCTCAAGATCCCCCCCGTCCCTTGTGGTGTCTGCCCAAGCGACCAAGTGTGCGGCGAGAGCGGAACCATGCGCTCCGTAGAGCGGATCTTGAAGAGGGTAGAATCGTGATCAAAAGCAACGTGGCTCGCGTGTCGATCCTGGTGACACTGCTTCTCTCGGTGGCCACGAGTGCTTCGGCTCAAGAGAAGGTGCACACCGTGGACTTGTACAGTCCCGCGGTGGAACGGACGATGAAGTACAACATCGTTCTGCCCGAGGGATACGAGGCCTCGACCGCCGAGTATCCGGTGTCTATCTCCTTCACGGTCTGACCAGCAATTACACGGCCTGGAGTAGGATGGGCACGGCGTTGTACGCAGGGCTCGCGGGGGATCTGATCATCGTCATGCCCGACGCCGGGAATTCCTGGTATGTCAATTGGGCGGACAACGATCAAGGTCAGCGCAACGACTGGGGGGACCACATCGTCCAAGACGTGATCGGACACGTGGACGAGAACTACCGGACCATCGAGCGGCGCGAGGGTCGGGCGATCAGCGGGCTCTCCATGGGTGGGTATGGCGGACTCACGATGGGCCTTCGCCACCCCGAGCTCTTCGTCTCGATCGGCAGCACGAGCGGTGCTCTCTCCTACGCCCGCAGCTCGGCCGCCCGAGCGAGGGGGAAAATCCCCGCGCGAAGGGTTCAAGAGCGCACGCCGGAAGAGCAGGCAGAGCGGGCGGCTCGTCTGGCTCGACCCAACCCCCGCATCGGCATCGACGGATTCAGCAGTCAAACGGAGCGCTCGCCGGCCGGCCAGGCCTTCGCCACGCCCGCCGACGCCGACGCCTACGACCCCTACAAGCTGGTGCTCCAGGTACCCCACGAGGATCTCCCCCACATCTACCTCGACTCGGGTACCGAAGACGGTCTCATCCGCGACGCGCGGGCATTCGCCCAGATCTTGTTCGAGAACGACATACCCTTCGACTTCATGCAGATGCCCGGCCGGCACAACGGGGACTATTGGGTCCAGTCGCTGGGTCACATCGTCTCGATCCAGTACGAGGTCATGCGCCGCGCGTTGGGCGAGAGGCCGGTTCGCAACTAACGGGGTGACCCGAGGGGGTATCGGGAGCGTGGAAGGTGGATCACCTGCGCTCTGTCGTTCGGCTCGCTGAGGTGGACGTGCCGGAAGTGGTGGACGTGCTCTGCGAGTCCTTCCTCGACTATCCGGTCATGCGCTTCGTACTGGGTGCAGACCCGGAGGTCTACGAGCGTCGACTCACTACGCTCATCCCCTACTTCGTGATGGCACGGATCCTTCGTGGAGAAGCGATTCTCGGGGTCGCGGATTCCGGCGGGCTCAGCGGAGTAGCGCTCGTGGCGCGCCCGGCCGGGCCGGGGGATCCTCCGGCATTGAGCGGTCTACGCGAGAGCACATGGGTCGAGCTCGGCGTTTCGGCGCGCACGAGGTACGAATCGTTCGGAGCCGTGTGTGCTCGGTCCGAGGTCGCGATGCCACACATCTTTCTCGACATGATCGGTGTACGGCGTGCTGCGCAGGGTGCGGGGCTGGGCGGCAGGCTCATGCAGCGCGTTCACGCCATCTCCTTCGCCGACCCCGATTCAGGAGGTGTGAAGCTCACAACAGAGATCGAGGCGAACGTCTCCCTCTATCAGCACTTCGGCTACGAGGTCGTCGGCCGAGCCATATTCGCGCCCGGCATGACGACCTGGAGTCTCTTTCGACCGGACCCGGATCAGTAGTAGCCCTACCCTTGCATCACTCGCCCGTGCAAGGCCTCTACCGTACGCCAAGCCGATTGGATCGCGCCCTCGAGCCACGCGGGACGAGCGCTTGCGCCGGCGGACCCGAGGTACACACGGCCGTCCGGCTTGCTGAGCTGCTCGAGCAGGTCAGGGCTCGGCGTCCTCCCGTACGCGCCTAAGCTGAAGGGGACTTTCTCCCACCACACACTGTAGGCGGTCTCGAACTCCTCTCGCATCTGCGGATGCACTTTGCTCGCCTGGGTGAGCACGTGTTCGACCCGATCTCGTATGGGCATGTCCGACAGACCAGCCCGTGCACCGTTGCCGTAGTACCCCAACAGGACGCCCTTGTCAGTGAAGTAGTCGTTCGAGGGATAGGAGAACTCGCCCAACTGCAGGCTTCCGCTCCAGAGATGGCCCCCGAAGATGCCGTCGTCCTCCTCCCAGAAGCGCCGCTTCATTTGCACGCCCATTTTGGCGCTGTTGCTGTGGCCGGTATTGCTCACCGCCTCCGCCATCTCCGACGACAGATTGACCTCGATGCCCTTGAGCACCGCCATCGGTAGGCAGCAAACACAGAAGTCCGCGTTCTCCTCGCGTTCCTGCCCGGTCCTGGTATCTCTGTAGACCACGCGGACGCCGTCTTCCAACTGTCGGATCGACCGAACTTCGGCTCCAAAAGTGATGTGGTCGCCCATCGCCCGCTCGAAGGCGAGCGGGATCTGCAGCATGCCTCCGATCGGCTGAAACACGGGGTCTGGGCCGCCCGTCCCGGAGTTCAGGGAGCGCACCCGAGTCCCGAACTCGGATCGGACAAGCGTGCTCAGGTCATAGCGATCGTCCGACCCGCGCAGTTCGGGCGGCCGGTACATGTGATCCTCCGAATCCAGGTATCCGGCTCTGACCAGAAACTCCATCAGGAGCTCTTTGTCTTCGGTCGTGAGCGGGGCGTCGATCTGCCCCTGATCCATCGCTTTAGCCAACAGCTCCGTCGTGGATCCCCACAGGTCCGCCTTGACCTCGCGCAGGCGCACCCGTTGGCCGGACATTCGCCCTAGCGCCAAGTCTTCTTCGTAGAAGAAGTTCGCGTCACTCGCGTTCACGAAAATCTCCAGGGGAACGCCAAGCTCCTTGCAGTAGCCCAGCACCCCCTTATCGCGATTCGGAATGCGCCACGCGCCCGCGTTGAAATACTGCCCTTCATCGAAGTCGCAGACCTGAGTCTCGCCACCGATTTCCGTGTGTGTCGCCCCACGACGCACCGTCCAACACAGACCACCCACCGTGTCGCGAGCCTCGAGGACGCGGTAGTCGTAGTCCAATTTGCCCAACTCATAGCCGACGGTCAGGCCGGATATTCCCGCCCCCAGGACGATGACCTTCGTATCCGGGCGTCTCCCCTTCAGGAGCGGTCGATCGCCGGATGGCTGGCCCATCAGGTCCCAAGCCCCCATCGCGCCCATTACCAGAGGCGCGCCACCCACGGCGCCAAATCGTTTGAGGACTTAGCGCCTGGTCATCATGCCAGCATCCATTTGTCACTCCCGTCGGCGGCTCCACCCAGCTCAGTCGGGCAATGTATCACTCGTTCGTTCGGCCACCATGTGCAGCGTTCATAAGCGATGAGGTGCGCGCCCGGTGCGGTCCGTGCACATTGGGAGCGCAGGAGAATCGGAATCCGCGAACGTCGAATCGGTGATCGACCTCGAACGCTTCCAACCCTCGGAGTGGCCGTGCCCTCAAAATGCCTCTCACTGCGCTCAATACCATGCTTGCTGCTGATCGGGACGCTCGTGGTAGCCGCCTGCGCTGAGTCGGAGCCTCCCCCGATGACCGCTTCGACCAGGGCTTCGCTGGACGACGTGCTGCGCGCGTCGGTGGACGCGGGCCATGTGCCCGGCGTCGTGGCCATGGTGGTCGACCGTGACAGCGTTCTCTACCGCGGCGCGTCAGGCGTCATGGACGCGACGGGCGCCGAGAGCATGCGGACGGACGCGATCTTCCGAATCGCCTCGATGACCAAGCCGATTACCTCCGTCGGCATCATGATGCTGAAGGAGGAGGGGCTGCTCGATCTGGACGACCCAGCGTCGGACTACCTGCCGCTACTCGCAGGTCGAGAAGTGCTGGTCAGTGTCGATCCCGCAACCTCGACGGTCCGCACCCGACCGGCGTCGCGCCCCATCTCGATCCGAGACTTGCTCCGACACACGTCGGGGATCGGATACGGATTCTCCAGCCACGAAGCGTCCCAGTTGTCGTCCGCGGGTATCGTGCCGCGGGAGCAGCCGATTCTCCACGACCCCGGGGCGCGCTGGACCTACGGCATGGGAACCGCCTTCCTCGGATGGATCATCGAAGAGGTTTCTGGGCAGGCGCTTCCCGATTTCTTCGAGTCACGGATCCTCGGGCCGCTGGGCATGGACGACACGGCGTTCGAGCTCGCCGAGCCGAACCGCGCCCGACTCGTTGCCAGCTACCGTCGCGTGAACGGAGTTCTCGAAGGTCGACCCAACGCAGAGGTGTATCGTCCGACGGTTCTTGGAGACAGGGGCCTTCTCTCCACCGCAGACGACTATTCCCGGTTCTTGCAGTTGATCCTGAGGCGCGGCGAGCTCGGTGGCATCAGGCTGATCAGTGAGCAGTCCGTTGCCGAGATGGTGCGCGACCAGCTCGAGGGCATCACGGTGGTCGAACAGCCGAGCGTTGCGCCGAACACCGCCATGGCATTCCCGCTCGGTGCGGGCCAGGACGGCTTCGGGCTCGGTTTCCAGGTCGCCGCGGGAGATGACACCGGAAGCCGCTCGCCCGGCAGCCTCAGTTGGGCCGGCATCCAGAATACACATTTTTGGATCGACCCGGAGCGTGGGCTCGGGGTCGTGTTGCTGTTGCAGTTCTACCCGTTCTATGATGACGAGGCGATCGACCTGCTGACCGCCTTCGAGCAGACTCTCTACTTGGAGCGGGCGCCGTAGGGCTGGACCGGCAGCCGCGCTAGGAAGAGCTCCCCCCGGCGAACGCGTTTTCGACGCCGTCCAGGCTGTCTCGAATGGAGTGTCGCCCCAAAATCGCGTGCCCCAGCGAGCCCAGCGCGCGAACACGACACAGGAAGCCCAGCCGCTCCAGGAAGTCGTCGTCGAGCGGCAGGCTGTAGAACCCCAACAGGGCGGTCGTGAAGTCCCAGCCGCGCCAGGGGAGGATGAACGTGAGGTCCTGTGCCGGGTCACCCAAGCCGAGCCCCCAATCGATGATTCCAGCGAGCCGCCCCGAGGAGGGGGTGATGATGATGTGGTCCGGTTGCAGATCGTCGTGCAGCACGCGCGGCGGTCCGGTGTATTCCTCAGGGCACGGCCGGTCCTTCCTGGAGCCACGCATAGGGCTCGGGGGCCAGGTCCTGCATGGCCGGAGCCTCACCGGCCAGTTGCACCAGGCCGTCGAAGGCGGTTCGACAGTTCCACTTCTGGGGCCTGATCCCGATCTCGATGGCGGCCGCGGACCTCGGCGGGAGCGAGTGGAGCGCGGCCAGCGCTCTCCCCAAGTCCGAAGCGAGTTCCGCGGACTGGGGGGCGCTTGCATCGTTTCCGCGGACCCCTGGGATGAACTCATGTGCGAAGAATCGGTGGAGAAAATGAGCGCTGGGCTCGCCCCTCAAGATGATCTCGGGCACCACCAGGGCGGATCCCGCTGCCGAGCCGACGAATGCGAGCACCATCTCCGCGCGTTCCAACCCATGTGCGACATCCGCGTACCGAGGGAAGCGGACGAGCAAGTTGCCGTCGATGACATATGCGTCGTATTCGTAACCGGAGCCGAGGTAGTCGATCGTGTGAAGCCCGAGGTGGGAGAACTGCTCCGACATCACTCGCCTGACGATATCTACACTCAAATCACGATCGCTGGGGGGCGGTGACGCGCTCATTGGTGTGGGGCTCCCCTCCGCGGGTCGGCGTTCCGAGCAACAAGTTCCCCGCCGTTGGCCGCGCCGGCAACGATCGGTGCCGCTACGAATCAGCCGCTCACATCGCTGATCTCATGTCTGAGTAGTAGAGTTGGTATCGAGGAGCCCCGTCGGGGCGAGAAACAGGCTTCCTTTCAATCACCCGCCATGTCCGAGCACCTAGAGATCCTGTTGATGAGGCATGGCCGTTCTCGCGCGGACGACGAGGAGGTGATCGAAGGCAGGTACGATGCTCCGCTCACCGACTTGGGACGAGCCCAAGCGGAAGCGCGGGCCAACGAGTTCCTCGCTGCGGGTTCCGTCTTCGACGCCATTGTCGCCAGTCCCCTGAAGCGCGCCCACGAAACGGCCGAGATCGTCGGTCGAGCGCTCGACACGGCGGTCGTCGTCGAACCGGGTTGGATGGAGCGCGACAACGGTCCGGTGGCGGGGCTGACCGTGGAAGAAGCAGGAGAACGCTATCTGCTGCCCGACTACCTCAGCCCCTTCGATGATCTCGTCCCTACTTGCCCGTGAGGGCGAGAGCAGCGGCGAGAGCGCCTGGGCGATCCAGGCTCGCGTCATCCGCGCCTTACAGCGCGTCGTGCAGCGTGGACCCGGTCGCTACTTGGTCGTGGCCCATGGTGGATCCCTGAGCGCCGCGCTTCGCTGCGTGGTTGGCGCCCCTCCTGGCGGCTCGGGTCAGGGGCTCCGGTTTTCCTTGGGCGACACCGGGTATGCGCGACTCTTCTTCACGCCACGGCTCAACAGCTGGGTGTTCCGCGAGCTCCGACATGGCGCGAATCAATGATCCTCCCTCCAAGACAAGAGAACGAACATGAACGCACGCAGCTTTTCCTCAATCGCTTTCGTAGCGGTGCTGACAGCCCTGGCCTCCGATTCGGCGGCCCAGGAAACGCGACGCTACATCAACCCGCGCACCGTGGAGGACAGCACCGCCGGCCCCTTCAGCGGCGCGGTCATGGTTGGGAACACGCTCTATCTGTCGGGCACGATCGGGCTCGATGAGAACCGGCAGGTTCCCGCCTCCGCGGAGCAAGAGGCCCGAAATGTCCTGAACAACGTGCGCAGCACGCTGGAAGCGGCCGGAATGTCGATGGACGACTTGGTTTCGGTGCAGGTCTTCTGCTCCGATGTGGCGCACTACGACGCCTTCAACCGCGTCTACCGAACTTTCTTTGCTGCCGAGTTTCCCGCACGCGCCTTCCTGGGCGCGGGAACCCTCCTCTTCGGCGCGCGATTCGAAGTGCAGGGTATTGCAGCCAGGCGATGAACGCGGTGAGGCATAGTGCCTGGGGATCACCAACCAAGGTAGGCGATGAAGCGCAGGATTCTCCCATTCGTCGAGAACGTGGCCGAGTCCACGACCGCGTGTCTTCTGACGATGGTGCAGGGCAACCTGCTTTCGCTCACGGTGGGGCACTGGCTCATCGCGTCGCGAACGGGCGTGATCGCCGGCGCGGTCGCTTCCGTCGCCATCTTCGTCAGTCGCAGCAGGAGTCCCTGGATGGTCTCCGCGGCGCTCGCGGTCGCCACGGGCGTCGTGGATTACTTCGTTCACCCGGGCAAATTCGGACCCATTGTGATGGAAGCGGTTGTGACCGGGCTGGCCGCGGGTGTTCTGTCGTACCTCGTCGGAGCGTTGGTGAGGAGGTTTCGGCGAGCTCCGGAGCATGGCTCGCCGGCAGAGTAGCGCATGGCAGAACCGTACGTGGCACAGCTCACGGCTCTCGTCGAGGATGCGGGGGTCGCCTCGCTCCCAGCGGACCTCGAGTGTCGGCACTTCTTCGCGGGAGCCGCGCTGTACTCAGATGGAAAGATCTGCGCCTCCTGGAGCCCGGTCGGCCTTGCCGTGAAGCTCCCGCCCGATTCTTGCGAGGCCAGGTTGGCTGACGGTCGAGGACGGCCGCTCCGCTACTTTCCCGGCGGAAAGATCAAAAAGGAGTATGTGATTCTCTCGGAAGAGGTGGCCGCCGAATCGGTCGCGGTTCATCAACTCCTCGAGGCGAGTATTCGATCTGTCGCCGCCAAGGGCGCATAACAGTATGGGCGGACTACAGACACTGCTCCCCCGCATCCGGGAATGTCAGATCTGTGCGGAGCATCTCCCGCTCGGGCCGCGCCCAGTGCTGCAGGTGCACAGCGACGCCCCCATCCTCATCGCGGGCCAGGCCCCTGGGCGGCGCGAGTCCACCTCTCGGGCGTCTCCCCTCCCAGGACCCCAGCGGGGTGCGTCTGAGAGAGTGGCTGGGGGTCGACGAGGAGACCTTCTAGATCCACGATGCATCGCGATCCTGCCGATGGGTTTTTGCTTCCCCGGCACTGGTAGATCCGGCGACAAGCCACCGAGACACGAGTGTGCCCCGGCGTGGCGCGAGGAGGTCCTCCAGCACTTGGTCGGCGTACGTCTGATCCTCGTTCTGGGACGGTATGCGCAGACCTACCATCTGGGCGGAACAGCGCGGAGCGTGACGGAGAACGTCCCCACGTGGCGGGAGTATTGGCCCGACAAACTGCCGTTGCCCCATCCCAGTCCGCGCAACCAGGGGTGGTTCAAGAAGAACGCCTGGTTCGCGGATGACGTGTTGCCGATCCTACGGGAGCGGGTGCCGCAGCTGCTTCGTTAGGGTCGCGCTCCTCGCGGAGGAGCAACAGATTCGTAGTAGTGGCGACCCTAGTCTCAGCGCGGAGCCCAACTGTATGAAAGGTCTTCTCAACATGGCCGGCATGTCCGTCGGTGGATGGATCGGCTGGGCGATCGGCGCTCCGATCTCCATTTTCACGGCGTTCATGGTGAGCATCGTGGGGAGTGGACTCGGCTTGTACTACACGCAGCGCTGGGTCAAACGCCTCCTGCCCTGAACGCGCAATGGACCGCCCGTGGTCACCGGCCACCGCTGAGGAGTATCGCCGGCTCCCGCTGAGGGCGCACAGCCTTCTTGCCGGTGTGCCGTTGCACGACGTTTGGCGCGTAGACCTGCCTGGAGGCGGGGACGCTCGCACCATGGAAGACGTGCGCTCCGTCGTGGAGTCCGCCAGGAAGTCTCAGCCGCTGAACCCTCCCGTGCGGGCCCTCTTCGCGCTTCGCTCGTGGTTGGGGCGTCTCTTCCGATGGGACGGTCCTACACCCGAACCGGAGGCGTGGTCGTATCGATCGCGGCTCACGGAGTCGGATCGCGAGGAGTCGACGATCGAGCCCGGAACACTCGATGGTCCGTTCGCGGTCCTCTACGTACACCGGATGGAGGCGGCGAGCGAGATTCGGAATGCGACGGTGCAAGCGTTCCTGGTCTGGGCGCTCGGGCCGACCGAGCGGGGGTACGAACTGTTATGGGCGATCCACGTGCTTCCGGTCAGCGGGTGGACTAAGCCTTACATGGCGCTCATCAACCCCTTCCGCAGGTGGTTGGTATACCCGGCCCTGCTGCGCCGCATCCACGAAGCGTGGAGCGGCGCGTTTACCGACGAGCCTTCCAGGCCGCGATAATCTCCGCCTCCCGCGCCATCAGTGATCGCTGTCCCGACACCATGTTGGTTCTGCGTTCTTCCGTCACGGCGCTGGAGTGCCACCACTCGTAGGTGTCTCTTACACTTTCAGCGAGCGGCGTGTACGTCAGTCCGGCTTCCACCCCCATGCGATTGCTCACCAGTGCGGACCCCTCGTTGTTCTTCACCGGCATGATCCATGGGATCGCAAATCCGACCCTGTGTTCCGACAGGAATTCGTAGTCGGGGACCATCACGAAGGAAGCGGCCGAACTGAAGGCGGCGTGCGCTCCATAGACGAACTCATGCATCCCCGTCGCCGAGGCTGGGCCGACCGCGTTGAAGGTGCCCGCCGTCCGGTTTTCGATCAGGCGGATCATCCAGCCGGTCAGGTCCCGGACGTCGATGTATTGTACGGGATCCTCGCCCTTGCCCGGCACCAGGATCTCACCACCTCGGCTCAGACGAACGGGCCAGTACGCGAAGCGGTTGGTCCGGTCTGCCGGGCCCATGATGTACGTTGGGCGAACGGTGATCGAGCGGTCGTCGCCGAAAGCGAGTCGGGCCGCGATCTCGGAATTGGCCTTCATGACTCCGTAACCGTACTCGGCTCCCCGGTCACCGTCGAGGTCCTCGGGCACGTCGAGCACGAGCTCGGTTCCCTCCCGGATGTCGGAGCCGAGGTAGGGGTAGTACACACCTGTCGATGAGGTATAGAGATAGAGGTCGACGCGATCTCGAAGCAGTTCGGCAGAGGCTCGAGTCCACTCGACCTGCCTGCCCGAGTTGTCGATCACCGCGTCCCAGCTCCGTCCTCTCAGCGCGTCCAGATTGTTCTCGCGGTCTCCAACGAGCTGCTCGACGTCCCTGTAGAGGCCCTGGTGGACCGTGGGCTCGGTCTGCCCCCTCGTGAACGTGGTCACGGAGTGTCCGCGGTTCATCGCATAAGCGATCAGGTGCGGGCCGAGAAAGCTCGTGCCACCCAGAATGAGAATGTTGAGAGGGTGCCGAGGGTTCTTCGATGGCGAGACGGGACTCGGTCGCTGTGCCTGGGCGTACGCCAGCGTCGGGTGTCCGAGCACGGACATCGCGGCTCCGGCCCGGATGCTGCTCTGTAGGAAGTCGCGTCTACTCTTCGTCATCTGCGGACGCCTCGCCCGGTTCATTTCGTGGTTCGACTGCGGGTCTGAGCCTAGAGTGTCGCGAGCGAAACGTGCAAGTGCGCAGTCCCTTTGCTCTACGGGTTGGCCGCCGCACCCGACGCTTCTTCGGCACGCACGGTGTAGATTCAAGGATGGAGAAAGGCATCAGCGATCAGGGACCAAGCGAGTCGAGGCTCCCGCCCAGACGGACGCGCATGTCCGTAGGACTGTTGTTGGCGCTCACCTTGGGTGGGTGTGACTTGTTTGGCGACCCCGGGTTCTGCTCGGTCGAGGGCGATGACGCAATCATGCCCCAAGCGGACCCCCTCCAGGGGCACACTCTGGTGCTCAGCACCGTGAGCGGCCTTGCGATCGTCGACAGCGCAGGGCGTCGGCACATTCCGGGCTCCGAGGGAGTCGTGGATTTTGCATGGAATCGAGACGGGTCCGGGTTCTTCGTGACCCGCGATGGGGTGTTGGGGTCTCTGCCGCTCGAGGGAGGAGCGGTGCAGGAGATCTACTCTGACTGGGTCCAGACTCGGTTTCCCGCCTTGTCGCCGGACGGACGGACGCTGGCGGTCTCGGTCAACCTGACCGATGACGTGGCCGCCGGCTGGGAAATCTGGCTGCTCGATGTAAGCGGTGAGAACCCGAGACAGGTGACCGTGGGCTACGATGCGTCCTGGTCGCCGGACGGGACGAAGCTCTATTTCGAGCGTTTCTACGAAACCGAGCCGCCGGTCCGTCTGGCAGTCTTCGATGTCGCGACAGGCGAGACGACCGCCTTTTCGCGAGAGTCGGGCCGAGACTTCTCGATCGAAGTCTCGCCGCAGGGGACCTATGCCGCGTTCTCCCGCGGGAGTGCCCACAAGCTGATGCTGTACACCTTCGCCGACAGCGGGGTCGTCGCGTTGACGCGCGGGGCCCACGGCGACCGCCGCCTCTATGATCGCTTCGTGAGTTTCTCACCCGACGAGGACTACATCGCGTTTTTCCGCCAAGTGGAGTCGTCGACTCACTCCACCTTTCAGATCATGGGCTGTGACCTCACCACCGGGCGGACGAGAATCATCGAAGAGGGCGATGTGTTGCGGGCGTTGTTCGCTCCCAGTCGACTCAGAGGATGACTCGGGTGGCTTCGCCATGACCTGGTCCAGGCGGCGCTTCGTGGGGCAAAGCTCCACCGCGGCCGCTGTGGCCGCGGTGTGGGGTTGTGCCCTGGAGAGTCGGGAGGACCGAGCACAGGCGTCCGACACCCCGCTCGGCGCTCGGCGCCTACTGGCGCAGCCGGGTCCCATGGTGCCCCCCGTGCCGGCGGTCCTGCTGACGGTCAACGGCGGACCGGGTGACCCCGACGAGATCTCCGTGCTCTGGACCTTCGTGGTCAATGGCGACCCGCCGCAAATCGGGGTGAGCGCTGGCAGTGAACACCTCGCACGCCAACTCCTCGAGCAGCATGACGAGTTCGTGCTCAACGTCCCGACCGCCTCCTTGATCGAGGCGTTCGATACCGTGGACATGAACTCGAGCCGGGTGGCGGACAAGTTCGCGCTGTCGGGGCTCACGCGCGGGCGCGCAACGACCGTGGACGCCCCGACCGTCGAAGAGGCTCCGATTCAGTGCGAGTGTCGGATGCTGACCTCGCTGGAGGTCCCGCCCGTGAGAAAGCTGTTCATCGCCGAGGTGGTCGCCACGACCGTGCTCGAAGGCTCGGTGGATTCTTCGGGGCGGCTGCTCGTCCCCAACGTGCCCTTCTTCGGCATGACCGCCGGGAGCGGAGAGCATTACACGATGGGCGAGCGCGTGGGCAACATCGGCATGACCGTCGGTCGGACCGACATCAAGTACTAGGATTCACGAATGGCCTTTCCGTACGACCCCTCGCTGGTCGTGGACTACTTCGACGAGTTGGCTGAGGGCGAGTGGGATCGACTCGAGCGAGACCCTGAAGCCGAAGTCAACTTCGCGCTCCACCTCTACTACCTCCGCTGCTACATCCAGCCGGGGGGAGGGGGGGGTGCTCGAGGTCGGGGCCGGGCGCTTTACGGTCGAGCTCGCTCGCCTAGGCTGCTCTGTGCTCGTGGCCGACGTCTCCTCGGTGCAGCTCGACCTCAATCGCCAGAAGGTGGAGTAAGCCGGACTCGGCGATCGAGGACCGCTGACTCATCGATGTCGTAGACATGAGTGCCTTGGACACGGGCGCATTCGACGCAGTGATGTGTTACGGGGGCGTGCTCAGCTACGTGATGGACCGCCGCGGGCAGGGACTCGACGAATGCGTCCGGCTCACGAAGCCCGGCGGGCTGTTGTTGACGAGCGTGATGTCGCTGTGGGGGAGCGTCCACAAGGGGCTCTCATTCGTCATGTCGGTGCCGCGGGAGTCGAACGAGGCAATCATCGCGTCCGGTGACATCACATCTGAAGTGTTACCTGGTCATCGCCATTTCTGCCACGCCTTCCGCGGTACGGAGTTCAGGGCCTTGCTCAAGGAGGCAGGCCTGGCAATCGAAGCCATGTCGGCCTCGACGTGTCTCACCACGGCATGGGGTGATCGGCTCGCTGACATCCGCGCCGATGACGCGCGGTGGGCCGAGCTCCTCGAGATGGAGTTCCAGGCGTGCGCGGAGCCGGGTTGTGTAGAGACCGGGACGCACATCATCGCGGTGGCGTCTAAATAGATGCCCATCCACTATCGCATTTCGCAGGATGAGGGTGTGGTATATGGCACCTGTAAGGGCGTGATCTCGTTGGTCGACATTCGAGATTATCGAAGCCGGCTGAGAGCCGACCCCCAGTTCGTCCCCACCATGAATAGCCTGGCGGATTTTCGAGAAGCGGATGAATTCGAGCCCTCGAGCTCGGATATGCCCTCGATCGTTCAGGACGATCCGTTTGGGCCGGACTCTCGACATGCTGCCGTCGCATCATCCGACATGGTCTTCGGCATGCTGCGCATGTACGAGTTCAAGGCGGATCGCTCGGAGGCCGAGAGTCGGGTCTTTCGGAACATGGCGGATGCGTGTGTCCGGCTCGGCATCCCGCGACCCTTGGCGGACCACTGAAGCAGGCTACACTTGGTGTTCGTTAGGCCGTTGTGGCGTGTAAGCAGTCCATTTCCGGGGCCCACGAGTGACGCTCGATCCGCAAATCCAGTTCATACTCGATCTCGCTGAGAGGAGCACTCGCCCCCTGCTCGAAAGTCTCGATCCCCCCGCGGCTCGGATTCAATACGCGGAGATGGTCGCATCGGTATCGGAGGATCCGCCGGGCGGTCTGGTGATCGAGGACGGTACGATCCCCGGTCCGGAGAGCGAGTTGGCGACGCGCCTCTACCGTCCGCAGGGCCTGGAAGGACCACTCCCGATCCTGATCTTCTTTCATGGTGGCGGCTACGTCATCGGAGACCGGAATACGCACGACATCCCTTGTCGCCGACTGGCTCTGAGCGCGCGGTGTCTCGTGGTATCGGTCGACTATCGGCTGTCTCCCGAACATCCCTTTCCGGCGCCCGTGCACGACGCATGGGCTGCCACGCGTTGGGTCGTGGCTCATGCGGCGGAACTCGGTGGGGACCCCGCCCGCGTCGCGGTCGGTGGAGACAGCGCGGGTGGCAACCTCTCCGCCGTAGTGTGTCACCTCGCCAAACGCGAGGGTGGGCCGGAGTTGGCGTTTCAACTGCTGATATACCCCGGTGCCGATCTCACCGGAAGCATGCCCTCGCACAAGACGCTCGGGCAGGGCTATCGACTGACGGCCGAGCTCCTGGACTGGTTCATGAAGCACTACTTCAGCCAGGGCGGGGATCGGCATCAGCTCATCGCTTCGCCGCTCTTCGCCGACGATTTCACGGACCTTCCCCCGGCCTACATCCTCACCGCGGGATACGACCCCTTGAAGGACGAGGGAGGTGCCTACGCCGACAAGTTGAGCAAAGCCGGCGTCGAAGCCGTACACGTGGAGTACGAGGGGATGATCCACGGGTTCATCACCATGGGTGGGGTCGTGGATGCCGCGACAGAAGCGCTCGAGGCGTGCGGGGCGGCGCTTCGGCAGGCATTCGCTTAGACTCCGCCCCGCGGCCAGATCTGATTCGAGAAGGAAGATCCGAAGTCAGAGGAGACAACTGATCGATACGCGCGATCGCAACTATTCGGACGAAGAGTTCGCGCTCATCCTGAAGCGAGCGGGAGAGCTGCAGGACCGATCCGAAGGCGCTGTGCCTCGACTGCCGGACCACAGCGGCGCGGTAGGGGCGAGCGATGGGCTGTCCCTCGAAGCGATGCGAGAGATTGCGAAGGAGGTCGGCCTCGAACAGCGATTCGTCGACCAGGCCGCCGCGTCGCTCCTGCTCGATCCGGCAGCGCGGAGTTCCGGGTTGCTCGGAGGCCCGAGCTCGCACCACGTCAGCGCAACGTTCGCCCGCACGCTCACGGCGTCCCAGCGTGTCGAGTTGCTCGATGTCATCCGCGGAGTCTTCAGCCACGAGGGCGCGTTGAACGACGTGATGGGCTCCATCGAGTGGAGAACCGTCGGTCTCATGAGCCAAACGACGGTGACCATCACCCCGGACGAGGACAGCGTCTCGGTCCGAGTCTTCAATGATCGGGGGGGCTTGGCCGTGCTCACCTGGACCGCACCAATCCTGGTGGGGCTGGCTACGGCGTTCGCAACGATCAATGCGATCGATCCCACCGCAGGCGGGGGGGTATGGCTGTCCATGCTGGCGGGCGGAGTCGTGGTCGGAGCCGGAGTCGCCCGTGGGATCTGGTCCGCCACCACTCGATCCGCCCGGGCGCGGACCGAACGACTCCGTGAAGCGATCGCCCTCTATCTGGACGGATGATGACCATCCGAGCAAGCAGAACTTCTGACCGCGAGGAGTTGCTCCGGATGCTGACCGCCCTATGGCCGGACTACGAGGAGGCCGAGGTCGACGATCTCCTCAGGGTACCCCTCTCCGAGGGCATCCTTCTGGTTGGGGAGCGCGACGGCGGAGGTCTACGCGCGTTCGCACAGGTTGGGCAGCGCGGCTACGCGGACGGGTGCGTCACGTCACCCGTCGCCTACCTCGAAGGCATCTGGACCGACGCGGACGTGCGCCGGAGCGGTCTGGCTTGCGAGCTGGTCCGGGAGGCGGACCATTGGGCCCGATCCCGTGGGCTGACGGAGTTCGCCTCGGACTGCGAGCTGGACAACCATGAGAGCGAGGAGTTCCATCTCGCCCTCGGCTTCCAGGAAGAGGTGCGCGCCATACTCTTCAGGCGTGAGGTGTCCCCCGCGTAGACCCTGAGGCCGAGGCGAAGAGACCCCTAGCGACCGGGGCTGTTGCCGCGGCCGGGGCTGCCTCGTCCTCCCCGCCCTCGCCCGTTCATCGGAGATCGCCGCATGGCACCGATCTGCTGAACGAGTGCCTTGAAGCGTTCGTTCCCGCGAAGATCGTCCCAAACCGGATCCCACCGGAGCGTCAGCAAGCCGCGCTCGCCGTGCTGCAGCGCCATCATGAGGTGTTCGAGGGCTCCCTCCAGGTCTCCCGCGCCGGCGTGGGCGGAAGCCAACTCCGTATACATGTCGCGCCCTTCGCGCTGATTCGTCTCCAGGCGATCGAGTGCCCAGAGCCAGTATCCTTGAATGCCGTCCTCGTGCACCGCCTCCCGGAGAGCCTCGACAGCCCGCTCGTCGGGGGCTCCGTTCGCGCCGGAGTGTTGCCACCGGGTAACGACGTCGACCGCGGCGGACACGTCTCCTTCGGACACCTCGGCTCGCGAGAGCATCTCCCAGGCGGGGGCGAAGTTCGGTGCAGCGACCACCGCGTTCTCGAGCACTCCCCGTGCCTCCGAGAAACGACCCGAGCCCATGAGCTGACGGGCGGCGAGCGCCTGCTGTTGTCCGTTGTTGCCGTCGACTCGCATGGAGCGACGCCGCACCTGCTCTTCGATCCGTTGACCCAGGGCTGTTCCCGCCGACACCCAAGCGTCCTGGAAGTCCGACAGGTCGATTCGCATCGAGTCCGCCGTTCCCGGTATCATGACCACGCGCACCGAGGTCGTCCCTTCCGGGGCCGAGGCCGAGACCGACGGTGGCGTGTTTGGCGCGGGGATCACGAGAGGGACTGAGCGTTCGATGTACGAGTAGACCTCCCTCGCCTCCACCGACTGCCCGTCCATCGCGAGCGCTTCAGCTGCCTCGGTCCGCGCCAGCTCGAGCTCGGCCGCGTCCATCTCGCCGTCCTCCATGCCCCGCAGGAAGCGGGCACCGGCCAGGCCGGCCATCGCCGGCGCGAAGTCCGGGTCGTTCTCCAACGCATCCGAAAAATACTCGAAGGCCGTCCGGTACCCTTCGGGAGTCCCGCGGTCATACTCGAACTTGCCCATTAGGTAGAGATCCTGGACGGCCGGACTGACGTTCATCACCGTACGCTCGAACAGGTCCTCTTCGTGATCGCTGTCGATCGCCCGGGCCACTTCGTGGGCGATCTCGGTCTGGAGGGCGAGTGCGTTCCCGACTTCCCGGTCGAACTGGAGCGTCTGGATGTGCGAATCACTCGGTGCGTGGATGATCTGGAGCGTGATTCGTACCTGATCACCGGAGCGGTTTACGGAACCCTCGATGAGCGCGTCCACGCCCAACTCACGTCCGATCTGCGGCGCCGACTTTCTGGTGTCGGCGTACTGCATCACCGAGGTCCGCGATACGACCCGAAGTTCCTCGAGCGGGCTCAGCTTGGCGATGAGCTCCTCGTGCATGCCCGCGACGAAGTATTGGAAGCTCCCGTCGGACGAGAAGTCTTCGAGCGGAAGCACCGCGATCGAGCGAATCGGTGCCGTCGGGTCGTACTCGGCGAGCGGCTCCTGAAAGGTGGATCCCGTGTCTGCGAGACTGGCGGCGGACTCGGCAGGGGCAAAGACTCCTAACGCGGCCAGCCAAACCCCGAGTCCGCTCACGACGCTCACCGTCACGACCAGGAGCGCGAGTCTGGGGACCACGTTGTCCGTAGCGCCTTCGGTTCGGACGATCCCATCCGTGGTGATGTCGTAGATCCAAGCCACGACCGCTGCCGGTGGGAAGCCCAGCGCGAGAACGATCACCAGGATGCGTAGCGCGTTTTCGCCCAGGCCGAACGCGGGGAAGACAGGGTCCGCCAACTGTAGAATCACGAAAGCCGCTGCTGCATATCCGAGGGCGAAGCGCACCACGTGGCGGCGGCGCATCTCGGATACGAATCGGCTCAAGGCTGACGGTTGTCGTTCGCTCATCATATCGGTTGGACGCAGGGTTCGATGCGAAAGTTAGGCACCCACGCTCGCTTCGCGTGTTCAAGCGTGTCTTGTTCCGACAGTTGAGATAGTCTCGAGCGTTGGCTGGCGCTTGCGGGTTCCGCGACGGACCGCGACAGAATATCGGCGAACGGGTCGCTGCTCCGGCGTCGCAGCACGGCCTTGATCCGCAACAAGAAACGCGGCGGATCGACAGGTTTTACGACGAAGTCGTCCGCGCCGGCTTCGAAGAGGTCCACCTCCACCCTGGGGTCGTTCGAGCCTGTCGCGACGATCACGGGAAGGGCGGCGGTCTCCACTCGCGAGCGGATCCGCTGCAGCACTTCCAGGCCGTGCATCTCGTTCATCTGCAGATCCAGCGTGACCAGGTCGAAACGGTCGACGCCTCGCAGCTTTTCGAGCGCCTCGCCGCCGTCCGCGGCCTCGTCGACCCGGAAGCCGTTCTTGCGCAGCATCGACCCCAAGAGCTGACGTATCGCCGGGTCATCGTCGACGACCAAGATATGAGGTCCACCCTTCGCTTCGTGCGTAAGCGGCGGTAGCTCGTGCCTCAGTCCCTCTTCCTCCGGATAGAGGTCAGCGACGACGTCTACGAGTAATCCGGGTGGAGCCACCTCGAACTGCACTGTGCGGGCCGCAACGCTGCCCAACTCGCTCTCTGCTTCCATGCTGACGGGGTCGGCAGTCGCAACCACCAGGGCGTGTTCCGTGAAACGCAGGGCTACGACGTTTCTCCTTCTTGCGACCACACCCGGGATCAGTCGATGCGCATGCGGGTCCACTGAAGACAGGTCCGCTACTTCGAGGCGCTAGTGCGACGCCACGAGCTCCGCCAATTCGGCGGCGGAGGTTCTGGTGGTCATCCCGACGAGATCCCAGGCGCCCGCCAAGTCGACGTCCGAACCGGCCTCGAGTTCCGCGGCGCCGGCGAGGTCCGCCGCCCGCGCTACCGAGACCAGCCAATGCTGAATGACCGGCTCGAACTCCACGTCGCGACTCCTGGGAGGTGTTGAGGGGCTGCCCGAGACCGGGTGAACCTACGCGCGGTGTCGATCGGGAGCGAGATGCCTCCATAGCTGCGCTCTCGTACATTGGTTTCGCTCCGCCCCGGCGAGTCCATGGAACCCACCCGCGAATGCAGATCAAATACGTCGATGGCCCCCGACTGAGGCGGTCGCTGGTCGCCGCATGCGATTACGCGCAGCGCTACCGGGGAGAACTGAATCGCATCAACGTGTTCCCCGTACCCGACGGAGACACCGGTACGAACCTCACTCTCACCGTTCGCGCGATTGCCGATCACCTGCGGGCGAACGATGCCCGCGCCGTCTCGGAGGTGGCCCACGAAGCAGCCCAGGCCGCCGTATTGGGGGCACGGGGAAACTGCGGGATGCTGCTGTCCCACTTCCTCCTGGGGTTCTCGAACGATTTGACGGGGCTCGAGAGGATCGGTACCGCGAGATTCGCCGAGGCTCTGAGGGCCGGAGCCACCAGCGTCTACGAGGCCCTGGAAAAGCCGGTCGAGGGCACGATCCTCACGGTCATTCGCGACACTGCCGAAGCCGCCGAGTCGCTGGGCAACCTCGACTTCGTGCCGTTTCTAGAGCGACTCCTGGAGGAAGCTCGCAGCTCACTTGAACGCACGCCGGACCTGCTGCCGGTGCTCAAGAAGTCGGGCGTGGTGGACGCGGGAGCCAAGGGCTTCGTGAGTATTCTCGAGGGCGTACTTCTCTTCATGAACGGCGACCCTCTACTCGCTGCCGAGCCAGATGGCATGGAGACGGGTGATGCAGTAGCGGTCGCCCAGATGGAGTATCCGGACGACGAGGAGCAGTTTCGTTTTTGTACTGAAGCGCTAGTTCGAGGGGAAAGCCTTCCGTCGCAGACGGAGGTGCGAGAGGTACTGCGAGAAATGGGCGACTCACTCATCGTCATTCGATCTTCCGACGTTCTGAAGATCCATGTGCACTCCGATGAACCCGAGCAGGTCTTCACCTATCTGCGGAGCGTGGGCAACCTCGTCACACACAAAGCAGAGGACATGCGTGCCCAGCACGCCGCGGTCGAGCGCGCGGCAGACGGGCACATACGCCTCGCGCGAAGGCCCGTCTCGGTTGTCACCGACTCGGCCGCCGACCTGTCCGAGGAAATTCTGCAGGCGCACGGAATCCACGTAACGCCGCTCGTCTTGGTGGACGGTGACCAGACGTACCGAGACGGGGTGGACATCAGCGCCGAGGAGTTCCACAGAAGGCTCGCCGACGCGTCGGCGTTGCCGACCACGAGCCAACCTGCCCCAGCCGACTTTCTGGACACCTTCGCCCGAGCTGCCGAGGAAGGAGAGGCGATCGTGGGCGTTTTGACGGGGTCCGGGCTGTCTGGCACGTTCAACTCGGGCGAAGCGGCAGTCGCACGCTTCCACTCCGCACCGGTCCATCTCGCCGACTCGCTCGGAGCGTCTCTGCTACTAGGCCTACTTGTGCTCAAGGCCTGCGAACTCGCAGAACTCGGATGGGCGCCTGAGGACATCGTCCGCGAGGTAGACCGCGTCCGTGCTCAATCGAGCATCCTCTTCATCGTGGACACGTTCGATCGGCTGATCGCATCTGGTCGCATGGGGCGGGGCAGGGCGCTGCTCGGTCGTCTCTTGGGGATCAAGCCCATCCTGATGCTCGACCTGGCGGGTAAGGTGGAGCCAGTGAGCAAGGCTCTCGGCATGGAGCGCGCTGGCGAGGAACTCCTGAGGCAGCTCCGCCAACGAATTCCAGTGGGTGCACGGAAGGTTCGCTTCGGCGTCGTGCACGTGGGTGTGCCTCACGTCGTGGAGCCAGCGATCGCCCGTCTGCGGGCGGAGTACGGCGATCAGGTCGAGGTGCTCATCGCACCGGTAACGTCCGTGATCGCGACCCACCTCGGGATCGGTGCTTGGGGTGTGGCGTACCTGGTCGAGGACGACTAGCAACCGCGCTTCTGTCGGGTTCGCCTACTCCACCGCGTCGCTGTACCGTGGATTGGCGACGAACTCGTCGTCCTCCAGCACGTGGTGATCCCAAGGCAAGATCACCTCCGCGTCGGTCTGCAGCGCGAAGTAGTCCGGTGTGTAGCCCCGGGTACGCGCGAAACTCGTGGCAGTGCGTACCTCCAACGGGGACACGTCGCGCACCGCCGCGAGCGCGAGCCGCAGCGTCGCTCCCGACGTGGTCACCTCATCGACGATCAGCACCCGCTTGCCCTGGACTTCGCGCGGAGCCGCCGACAGGACCGCCGGCCGATCCCGCACCTCGTCGTCGTCACCTCTCCTTGAGATCTTCATCGAGTAGAAGTCGACATCCAGTATGGTGGCCACCACCGCGCCCGGAAGTGCCCCCGCGCGGGCAATGCCCACGACGACGTCGGGCTCGTAGTCCCGAGCGACCTTGAGCGCGAGCGCCCGGCTGAGTTCGCCGAACATCTCCCAGGAGAGGTCCAGGTACTCGAATGGTGTCGGCTGAGTCGGTGGCATGGGGTAGGGCCGGTGCATGATGGCAACGTAGGGCGCGCCAACCCCGGCGAACAGGCGCAGTCGTTGCCCGTACACCACCGGGTGGCGATCCTTCCCGCCATGGCCGAAGACCTCACGGCGGAAGCCGACACTCGCCTGCAGGCAGCGCTCGATTCTTCGGGCGCGCGGGACCCCCGAGAGTTCTATCGGGACCGACTGCGCGCACTCAAGCTCGAGAACGTATCCGCGTATTCCGTCGCTGTCGCCTACTATAGGGAACGGCTAATTCCGGACGTCGCCTCCGGGTCCGTCGAGCCACTCGTCGCCTGGGCAGAGTACGGACGCATGCTCGCCGAGTCACTCGCTCCCGGGCGCGCCGTGTGCATCGACGCCACCGGACGAGCCCACCCCTACGAGTCCCCGGCTCCTCTGGATCGACTCGTGCTCCACATCCCGCAGAACCAAGGCGTGCGCGCCCTACTGGTCAGCCTGCCCCCCGAGTTGACTCCTGCCCAGCGCGCCAGCTACGACGTTCTGGTATCCGGCAAGCAGAAACAGCCGGGCTGACAAGCGTTTCTTCATGCACGTTTTTCGCCCCAATAGCGTCATACCTGGTGGTGACCCTGACTGAATGGAGGGAGCATGAACAAAGGAGCCCTACTGTCCCTGCTGTTTGTGGGACGCATCACCGGCAGCTACCTCGAGTTTGAAGCGAACCTGAATCGAGACGTGGACGTGGGGGACAGCGGCGACACGATCCTGGGCCCGGGGATTGGTTTCCCACAAGCGAGGGCGATCAGCGACTACCTGCCCCAACTCGTCCAGGGAGTGGCGTCAAAGACCTCCGCAGGCCTCCCAGACCGACTCTTCGTGCCCCGCTCCGCGATCCTCATTCGCGGTAACGGAGATCGCCGCGCCATGCTCTTCGTATACGAGCCGAACGGCCCCGCGGGACTGGCGAAGTGGCGTTGCGTCAATCTCGGCGAAGAGACCGAAACCCACGTAGAGATTATGTCAGATGGCCCCGAGAAAGGGAGCGTCGAACCGGGCGAGATCGTCCTAGTCGAAGGTCACCACTACCTGGCCCACGACGCCCCCGTCCGCCTAGTCGAGGACGCAGAGGCAAAGAGCCGCAGAGCCGCCGCCCTCCCCGCACGTCATCTTCCACGCGAGCGCGAAAGCGGCATCTCCACACTATCCTCTGCGCGAGCGCGCTCGAACGCCGCCCGCGGCGCGCTCGACCGCACCTGCTCGAGCCAGTACACCCCGTCGTAAGGCGCGCTGTTTCCCCGCGTCCCCACGAAATCGATGTCCCCATCCCCGTCCAGATCTCTGGCGATGAAGTTGTCGTACATCCCACGCTTGCGGCGGGAGATGTCGTGTCGAGACCAGGCGCCGGACGCGTCACCCGGGTGCTCGAACCATCCGATCCGCCCCAGTGCGTCATCCTCATCGACGCCGCCATCGCCTTCACGCGGTCCGCGGCTGTAGCTGCCACCCATGACGTCCAGGAGCCCATCGCCGTTGATATCCGCCAACTCCAGGCCAGTCATACTATCCGGCGTGAACGTTCCGATGAAATGTGCAATCCACGCGTCATCGATCCGCTCTGGCTGCTCGAACCAATAGAGCCCCCCGTTGGCGGCGCCAATGATGTCGAGCCGGCCGTCCCGGTTCAGGTCCGCGTACTCGAGGTTGAATCCGGCCGCCCTCGCACCGGTGATGTCGATGGGGTGCTCCCGAAAGCCGAGTGTTCCGTCGCCCAGGTTCTCGAAGAACAGCAGTCGGTTCTCGCCCCGGGAGCCCACGACGATGTCGAGATCGCCGTCGCCGTCGAGATCGATCGGCTCGGCGTTCTGCGGTACGCTGTAGCGCCCGAGCACGGTTTCCTTCCAGTTGCCCGCGACGAGTGGGTCGCCGGTTACCTGATAGAGGGACACGGCCGTCGATCGCGCGAAGTCCGCGGGCCCCGGCCGCTGTGCGCCCTTGTTGGGGGCGGTCACCTCGGGCACACCGTCGCCGTCGAAGTCGGCAAAGAACACGCGAATGTAGGAACCGCGCCCCTTGGTCATCGGAAGGATCAACCGTGGCCAGTGGGCGGTGCGGGCGTCGGCACCAGGATTCTGCAAATAGATGAGGTGCGCCAGTTCCGCGGCCACCATCACATCGAGATATCCGTCGCCGTTCACGTCGGCGATGGCGGCGTCCTCCGGGGCCGGTGCGTCGGCGCCTTCAGCGAGCGTGATGTTGATCCAGCGGTCGGGGTCGCCGGTACCGAACGCGATGCGCACGTGGCCCGCGGCGTCCGGGACGAAGTCCGGGTCGGGCACGCTGGAGTCGTATTCGCTATCCGACTCGTGCACCGAGACGATGTCCTCGTAGCCATCATTGTCGATGTCCGCCATGACCAGGCCATCGCTGCCGCTCAGGGCGAAGCCCGCGGACTTCGTGTCGTCGATGATGTGTTCGCGCCAGCTGATGTAGGACCCGTCCTGGGCACGCGCCGTGGTAGGCGTGTCGCCCACGGACACTTGCGCGTAAGACGCGTGGGGCCATAGGAGCGCCGCGCACAGAGTCAGGACCATGCTGCTCGCCCTACCTTCGTATAGCTCGCACATCGAGTCCTCGTCCTGGCGTTTCGGGTCAAGGCGCCACGCACACTCGCCGGAGTCTTCGCAGTGCCAACCATAGTAGTGGTGGCCCGTGTCTAGGAGCGAGGCGGCGGGGACGAGGCGACCGACTCTCCGCCGGGCCCGACTCTCCGCTGCCGCCGACCCAGGGGCGATTCGCGAGCGGGCGATCTTGGTGCTCGCCGAGGCGGAGATGGGGCGTGAGCGGGCCATGAAGTGGGCGAAGTCGCCGTCCCCGGATCGGATCGTGCGCGGGATCGAGGAGCATGAAGTGTGGGTCGGCGAGCTCGATGGCGCGGTCATTGGATGGGTCGAGCTCGATGGTGATCGGCTGCGGGGCATGTATGTCCGTCCCGATCTGTCAGGTCGGGGTCTCCCGCATTGCTGGCCCATGCCGAGAAGAGCATCGCCAGTGACGGCCACCGAGCGGTGCATCTCTCCGCCAGTTGGAACGCCGAGCTGTTCTACTTTCGGAACGGCTACCAAGCACTGGCCGACCGCCCCATGGTCAAGCACCTGATCTGAGGCCGACGCCGCCGAGACCTGGTCGTCGCGACCATGAGCTAGTCTCGTATCTACCCCCCGCCGCCGCTCCGCACGAAGAAAACTCATCGAAAGAACGGATAAGCCTGCACCCAGTGAAATCCCCTGCTCAGGAGTAGGAACTCGGACTCGTCCACCCGAGTCATTTGCACTTCGATCCGGTCGCTTCCCCACTGCCCGTGGAGCGTGAGCGCACCCCCGTCCGAAGTGGAGAAATCGAGCGTCACACCTGCGTCCGCGGTCGTTTTGAGTGCCTGATCGAAGCGATTCTCGATCAAGCGGGGATTATAGGCCCATCTCGTGGCGCCCGCGGTCGTCACGGTCGAGTCGGGATTCGCGAGAAACGTGACGGTGCCGTTCGCGTCGTCCACGCTCGTGAGGTAGTCCGTGATGTCATCGTCCATGAGACGGATGCTCGCCATTCCAGATCGTTCGATGACCACGGTCCGCCAACGTCTCGTATCCGTCAGTAGGGGAGGCAAGGCGGCCCCGTTCAATGTGAACGACTCGACGTCATAGATGCCGTGGATCGGAGTCGGCGTCCGCGCGTACTGACTGCCGCGGCCATTGGCTAGTCCCACGACTCTCAGTGCGAGGGTGATCGCCAGGCAGGCCATGCCTACACGAAACAGGATTCGGTTGTGCTTTGGGCGCCGAAACAGCGGGGGGAATACCACCGGCATGCTCGGCCGGTTGAGTACGAATACGTCGGTCACCCGCCTGAGGTCCGGCACAACCAGGACGAGCGTCAGCGCCAACAGACTCATCGACCAAATCTTCACCGACACGTCGTAGCTCAGGTTGAGCACGACCGCGTGGACGAGTGCGCCCAAGGAAATCAGCGCTCCCAGGGTCGTGGTGCGACGATTGAAGAGCAGCACGCCGCCCAACAACTCGACAGCCCCTGTGAACGTAGAATACGCGGCGGAGGATCCCATGAGGATCCACAGCAATGAGGTTGGTGAGGAGTCGCTGAGCGGCTGTACCAGCTTGGCGAGGTGCGGCGGTAGCATCTGGAGGTGAGCGATTTTCGCCAACCCGTACACGACCATCGCGATTCCAACGGCGTACCGCACAATGACCCGCAGCCAAGTCGCTAGGTGTATGTAGTTTCTTCGGCGCCGGTCGGCGATACTCCAAATCAGCGTGGTGACCGCGGCGAATACCACGCAGCAGCCGAGCTGAATCCAGTGACCGAGACCGTCGCCGTCCGAGGATAGCGGCGGCGGGGTGACGAGCAGAATGTGGGTGGCGACCCACGACACCACGGCTTCCCAGAAAACTCGACTAGCGACCGAGATCGGCAGCGTGAACGGGGCGTAGAAAGCCGAGTAGCTCGCGAGAAAGATGAGCACATAGGCGAAGAGGAACCGGAAGGCGATGCGGGACGCATACGACCACTCCGCCGCGGGTGCCGGAGCGCTCTGGCCGGCTGAGGGCCCGTCGAGATCCTGGGGTACGGTCACATGAACTCCCTCTTCTAGGGTGCTTCCTCCGGCTTCCATCGCGCCACGCCCTCGGACTCGGCCGCAATCACGAGGGCTCCGTCGCGCGTCGCGACTGGGAGATCGTATCGCATTGCCAACTCCAGATAGGCGGCGTCGTACGATGTCAGCCCGTGGGCCCGCGCGAGTTGAAGGACGGTTGAGAGTGCCCGATCCCGCGCCACCGGATCGACGGCTATCGGCAGGCTGAGAAGGTTGGCGCAGGCCTGATGGACGTCTTCTCCCGAGATGCGTCCGCGCCGCTCGGCCACGAGCAGGACGTTCGCCATCTCGAGTCCCCAGAGGTGAGGAACAACAACCCCGCCCCCGGAGAGTGAGCGCAATGCCGCAACCGAGTAGTCATCGTCCTCGTCGCCGAGGCACCAGGCGGCTGCAACGGACGCATCGAGCACGAAATTCAGAAGCGGCGACCCTCTTCGATGAGCTGCTCGATCGTCAGACCTGGACCGAGGGGGCTGCGCGACCGAATCTCGAGCAATCCCTCGACCGCCTCATTCACAGTCATCTGGGGCGCCCCCTCGGGGGGAACCAGCTCAGCTACCGGCCGGCCATGGCGGGTGATGGTGATTCGCTCACCGCGCTCCACCCGATCTAGCAGCTGCGCCAGATGAGTCTTGGCATGGTACGCGCCCACTTTGCTCGCCGTCATCACGACTCCATATAAGACCAGTCTAAGACCAGTCTAAACGTGACCCCGAACCGGCACAACCCGAGAGCCCAGCCCGCGCCACACACGCTCCGTCCCTCCCTCCCGAAAAGCGCCCCCAAAGAGAAGCACCCCCGACTCGCAAAAACCGGGGAAACCGAGGCGGCGCCGGGGCCCTTGCCGCAGCGACATTGCGAAGTCGGGTGGAGCGGAAGGGCAAACGAAGCCTGAGCGAAGGCAAGGACCCCGGTGCCGCCGCTTCCCCCTCGCAAGCCCAAGAAACAGAAGGGGTACTTACTCCCCCCGTGTCATTGAGTCCAAGAACTCCTGGTTGCTCTCCGTCCCACTCATGCGCGCCAGCAAGAACTCGATCGCCTCCGTCGCAGGCATGTCCGCCAGGAAGTTTCGGAGCAGATACACGCGGTTCAGCTCCGTCTCGCTGAGCAGCAATTCTTCCTTCCGCGTGCTCGACCGATTGAGGTTGATCGCCGGGAAAATCCGCCGGTCCGAGATTTCGCGATCCAGCACCAGTTCCAGATTCCCCGTGCCCTTGAATTCCTCGAAGATCACTTCGTCCATGCGGCTCCCGGTCTCGACGAGCGCGGTAGCGATGATCGTCAGCGATCCGCCGTCATCGATGTTGCGCGCCGAGCCGAAGAACCTCTTCGGCTTGTGCAAGGCATTCGCGTCCACGCCTCCTGACAGGATCCTGCCTGAGTGGGGCATAGTGGAGTTGTACGCGCGCGCCAAGCGGGTGATCGAGTCGAGCAGGATCACGACGTCCCGACCGTGCTCCACCAGACGCTTCGCTCTCTCCAGCACCATCTCGGCGACCTGGACGTGGCGCTCGGCGGGCTCGTCGAAGGTCGACGAGATGACCTCGGCGCCGACCTGCTCCTCCATATCGGTGACTTCCTCCGGGCGTTCGTCGATCAGCAGCACGATGAGGTGCACGTCCGGCTCGTTCTTCGTTATCGAATTGGCCATCTGCTGGAGGATCGTCGTCTTGCCTGCCTTCGGCGGGGACACGATCAAGCCGCGTTGACCTTTTCCGATCGGGGCGATCAGGTCCATGATGCGCATGGAGAGGCTCTCGTTGCCCGCGACTTCGAGCCTCAGGCGGCCCTCGGGGTAGCGTGGTCGGAGGTCGTCGAAGTGCCCGCGGTCTGTGGCCTCCTCCGGGTCCAGCGTGTTCACGGACTCGACCTTCAACAGTGCGAGGTAGCGTTCGCCGCTCTTCGGCGGACGCACCTGCCCGTTGATCATGTCTCCGGTGCGTAAATCGAATCGCTTTATCTGCGACGGACTGACGTAGATGTCATCCGGACCATACAGATAATTCCAGTCTTGCGAGCGTAGGAATCCGTACCCTTCCGGCAGGATCTCGAGGACTCCCTCGCCGCGCAGAACCTCCCCGACTTCCAGCAGACTCTGCTCGATCTTGAAGATCAGATCTTGCTTGCGGACGCCATTGAAGTTGCTGATGTTCAGTTCGTTGGCGAGGTCGTGTAGTTCTCCTACACTTTTGTCTTTGAGCTCTGCGATGTCCACGTGGAGGGCTCCAATGAGTGTGGACGATTCCTGCGGGGAGAGCCTGGTACTCGGGGAGTAAGACAGCAAACCCGAGCGATCCCAGACGAAGGGACGCGCCAGGCGCGATGGATTTTCGGGAGATTGTATGGGATTGAGGCCACAATAATGGCCCTGAGAAGCGAGGTCAAGCCTGATCCGGGCCTGTGGCTCCCCCTCCTGGCCGAGTACCGTCTGACCTCCCTACCCAACGATACGCTGCTCCAGGGAACGCTCCGCCCGGACCTGGACGGCGCCTCGCCCGAAGTGCAGGCTGCGCTCCGCGCTTGGCCCGCGTCGTGCTACCTACACCACGAGGACGGGGCAACCTCCGTCGCCCTGGTATACCACGCGACGGACGAACGGGGTCGTGGGCCCTGGCTTCACTTGGCGCTGTTCGCGGCCACGCTGGTAACTACGATGGCGGCCGGCGCGCTCATGGTCGGTCTGGATCCCTTCGCTACGGAGGTCTTTCGGCTGGGTGAGATGAGGATCCCGTACCCCTCGGGCCTGAGTTGGGCCGCCCTCAGGGTCGGCGCGCCGTTCGCGCTGCCGTTCATGGGCGTGTTGCTCGCGCACGAGATGGGACACTACCTCGCCGCAAGGAAGCACCGGGTTCGGGCCACGCTGCCGTACTTCATACCGTTTCCGCCGTATCTCTCGATCATCGGGACGGTGGGTGCATTCATTCGGCTCAAGGGCCCAATTGTGCGACGATCGATTCTATTCGACGTAGGAGCAGCCGGCCCGCTGGCGAGCTTCGCCTTGTCTGTTCCGTTGCTTGCCATCGGCTTTGCGCTTTCGACGGCCGTGCCCGGGCGCGCCACGGCGGAAGCGCCTTTCGTCATCCAGTTCGCCGGCCAAGCCGTTTGGCTCGGCACCGGTGCGATCGTCCATGTGCTCGCGACCCTGTTCGCGCCAGGCGTGCTCGGGGAGACTCCGATTCTTCTGCACCCACTCGCGCTCGTAGGATGGCTCGGCCTGTTCATCACCGCGTTGAACCTGCTTCCGCTCGGCCAGCTCGACGGGGGTCATATCTTGTACGCGCTCGTGCCGAAGCATCAGTCTACTGCGGCGCGCCTCTTCATGGTGGCGTTGCTGCCGTTGGGCTTCCTCTGGTGGGGATGGTGGGCTTGGGCGCTCCTGATCACCCTGATGCACAGGGGCCGCCTGAACCATCCCACGGTGGTGCAACCCGAGAAGCACATCGGACGGACCCGTCGCATCCTGGGGTTGGTTTTGGTCATCATATTTTTCCTGACTTTCGTGCCGGTGCCTCTGAATATTTAGCGGGAAAAATCGAACCACGAGATAGGGCGAAGACCGTTCGCGGCGTTGCGCTTCCGCCGGGCCCGAGAATCACAAAACTTGACAATTCGGTGTGTTCGGAGAAACATTCGTTTACGAATTAATCATGGACTCGACCTCTTCGGAGGAGTCGGGGTGGCGCGTCACAATCGCGAGGGCAACGGAGCCGACCAGTGTGGCTTCGAGTACGGCGTGAACTATCAGCCGGATTGGCTGAAACTGGTCAAGGTCACGCGACAACTCGAAACAGGTCGCCAATCCACGAAGACCCTCTTTCGCAATCCAGTGAATGGACCTCGGGCCGAGCCGGGTGATCGAATCCGTACGCGGATCATATCGCACGACCAGGCGCTGGACTTCGAGTTGTCGCTCACGGACCCGAGAGCGGCGGTAAGGCGGATTCGCATCTCCTATACGCTGCCAGGTGATGACGGCCGTGTCAACGAGGTGGAGTTCACGCTGGAGAGCGAGGGCGGCCCCGGCGAGTAGGAATCACGCTTCGCCTAGGTCCTTCATGCTTCATCCGGTCCGGGCCGTCGGACGCAGGACTCTGCGCATGGTGGCGGCCGTTGGGCGGGCCGGGTATCTCGCCGTCGACGCTGCGCGGGCCCTTCGCAAGGGCTCGCTTTGGGCGCCCCATCTACTCGGGCAGATGACGAAGATCGGAGTGGAGTCGGTGCCGATCGCGCTTTTCGTCGCGCTCTTCACAGGCGTCGTGCTCGCGCTACAGGCAGACTACACGTTCACGGGGGCGGTGCCGCTGTACTTCGTGGGTACGCTCGTCGGAAAGACGATGCTGCTGGAGCTGGGCCCCGTCCTGACTGGCCTGGCGCTATCCGGGTGAGTCGGAGCGAACATCGCGGCCGAGATCGGCGCCATGCGGGTCACCGAGCAGATCGACGCCCTGGAGACCTTGGCGTACGACCCGGTCGCCTACCTGGTCGTCCCCCGGGTCATCGCAGGCGTCATCATGTTCCCGGTCGTGGTCATCCTGGCCGACGCATTGGGGATCGCGGCGGGGCTCGGCACCGCCATTGTCAGGCTGGACATGTCCTCGTTCGAGTTCCTGAAGGGCCTTCGTCTCTTCTTCGTGCCCTGGGACGTCTGGTTCTCGGTCATCAAGTCGGCCACGTTCGGCCTCACAGTCACCTCGGTGGGGTGTTTCTTCGGATTCCACACCAGCGGTGGGGCCGAAGGCGTGGGCCGCACGACCACCCGTGCGGTTGTGGTGTCGACCATGATCATCCTGGCCCTGGACGCCTTTTGGGCGGCGACGCTCCTAAGATGAGCATCAGGCTTTTCGACGTGGAGAAGGCGTTCGGCAACGTGCAGATCTTGAGGCGGCTCACGCTGACCATCCACGATGGCGAGACGGTCTCGATCATCGGGGGCTCGGGGTCCGGCAAGTCGACGGCCCTCAAGCACATGGTCGGCCTTCTCCGGCCGGATGATGGAGAGGTGTATGTCGATGAACAGAACGTCAGCCGTCTCGATCAGGAGTCCCTGTACGAGCTGCGTCGGAACGTAGGCTATGTCTTCCAGTTCGCGGCGCTCTTCGACTCGATGACGATCGCACAAAACGTGGGCATGGGCCTCAAGCGAATGCCCGACATGAGCGACGAGGCCATCGACGAGCGAGTGGCGGAGTGTCTGCGGATGGTGGACCTGGACGGGACCGAAGAGAAATTGCCGGCCCAGTTGTCGGGTGGTCAGAGGAAGAGGGCTGGCTTCGCTCGCGCCATTGCCACGCGGCCGAAATACATGCTGTATGACGAGCCGACCACGGGCCTCGACCCCGTAACGACCGCGGTGATCGACGAACTGATCGTGCGCATGTCCGACGAACTCGGAGTCACGGGGGTAGTGATCACACACGACATGAAGAGTGCCTTTCGGATCTCAGACCGTATCGCGATGCTCTACGATGGACGCATCCGCTTCGATGGCACACCGGACCAGCTACGCGCGTGCGAGGATCCGCTCGTCAGGGGATTCGTGGAGGGGAGGCCTGAGTTGATGGAGCAAGTGCAATGAGCCGAGGTCGGGAGTCCCTGGTGGGTGTGGTGATCATTTTCTCCACCCTCGTTGCCGTGGTTGGAACGCTATGGCTGCAGCGCGTGAACTTTGGTCGCCCGCAGATCGAAGTGGATGTGCTGCTCGCCGGAGTGGCCCAGCTCAATCGTGGCAACGCGGTGAAGTACCTGGGGGTTCGCATCGGCAGGGTCGACCAAATCACAGTCGACGGTGCGGTGGTCCGAGTCTCCCTACTGCCCGACCAGAACGAGGATGTCGTGCTACCGGAAGACCCGGCGGTCCTGCTCGGCCCGGAATCGATGTTCGGGGATTGGCAAGCCGAAGTCGTGAGCAGGCCCGACTTCCCCCGCTACCCGTTCTATGAGGTCCCGGATGATGAGGGTCCGAACGTGTGGGGGGGGTATGCGCTGCCGGAGTTGTCGCGTTTGACCGCTTCGGCGGAGCAGATTTCGGACAACTTGAGGGGTCTGACGGACCGACTCGAGCTCGCGTTCAACGAGGAGACCGCGACCGCGCTCGCCTCGGCCATCGCCAACCTGGACACGATCAGTCTCGAGATTCGTGACTTGGTGGTGCAGCAGTCGGCGGTGGCCAGCAGCGTCACCGCGAGCGCGGACAGTGCCTTGTTCGAGATCGAACAGGCATCGAGAGTCGCGCGGCGTTCTTTCGAACGAATCGAAGAGATACTCGGGGACGCTCAGATCGACACAATTATCGCCAACGTCAGGGTCGCATCGTCCGGCATCCAGGACATCGCGAGCAACCTCTCGTTATCGACCAGCGGCATCGCGGGGACCATCGAGAGCGCGGATTCCGCGTTTGCGCGTCTCGATCGAATATCGGCCCGCCTCGAGGCCGGAGAGGGGGCGATCGGGCGCTTGCTCGTGGACAGCACGCTCGCGATTCGGGCAGAGGACGTGCTTGCGCAGATCGACCTGCTATTGCAAGACCTGCGTGAAAATCCGCGCAAGTATGTCCGGCTCTCGATCTTTTGAAGCCCGAAGGGCCGACATCCGATTCGGCCAAGGTCGAGAGGAGCGCAGGGGGTGTAGTGCTGCGCGAGATCGGGGGCGTCACGCAAGCCCTCGTGATTCGAGACCCGTATCTGAACTGGGGCTTGCCCAAGGGTCACCTCGAAGAGAACGAGACCCCAGCGCAGGCCGCCCTGCGGGAGGTCGCGGAAGAGACAGGGCTCACGGACCTCCGCCTCGGTCCCGAACTCGTCACGATCGACTGGTACTTTCGCGCTCGAGGCGCTCAGATTCACAAGTTCACCACGTTTTATCTGATGTATTCCGACTCGGGTGACCCCGTCCCCGAGAAGGGCGAAGGGATCTCGGAGTGTCTGTGGGTCGTGCTCTCGGAGGCGGACCAGAAGATCACCTACGACAACGCGGGTGAGGTGATGAAGGTTGCCCAGCGAGTGGTCATGGAGGGCCTGGAGAGCGAATGAGCGAGAACGTTCAGCTGACTGTATGGCGCGCCGTCGAGGCGGCTGCGGCCCTCTTGGTGCTCGGCTTCTTTCTGTACGCAGCAAGGTCGATTCTCAACCCGGTGTTGCTGCTCTTCCTGCTCTGGGCGGTGCTCCTCCCGTTCCGTGGGAAGGAGGGCCATACCGCGCTTCTGTCCACCGTAAGCGTGCTTACCCTCGTCTGGCTGCTATCCACGACCGGTTCGTTGCTTGCGCCGTTCGTGCTGGCTGTCGGGCTCGCCTACATGCTCGACCCCTTAGTAGACGTTCTGGAACGCCGCCGGGTCCCGCGTGCGTTGGCCATCGTCCTGCTGACCCTACCTGTGGTGGGTGGTTTCGCGGCGCTGGTATTCGGCGCAGTGCCGGCCGCGCTCACGCAGCTCGGAGAACTCTCCGAGCGGGCCCCGGAGTTCCTTACATTGCTCTCCGACTGGCTCGACGCGATGCACGAACGTCTGTTCGCGATCAACGTGCCCTTCCTGGACGAGGAGGCCGTGCTCGCTCGCTTGCGTGCGATCGACTCTGCTGCGGTGGTGGCGTTCCTCCAGGAGCGTCAGGAAGCGCTCAGGGGGTGGATCATCACAGGTGTATGGGGGCTCGGCCGTGGCGTCGGCTCCGCGATGGGGCTCATGAGCTATGTGGTCCTGACCCCGGTCCTCACGTTCTACTTGCTGCGGGACTGGGACAGGATCACAACAGCGATCGCAGCACTGTTGCCCCGCGGGAACCAGGCGGAAATCACGTCGTTCGCGAAGGACTACGATCGGCTTCTGTCTCGCTATCTGCGGGGTCAGATCACCGTTGCCGCGGCGGTCGGGGCGATCACGGGTCTTGGTCTCTTCATCGTTGGCTTCCCGTATGCGGGCACGCTCGGCCTCATGGTCGGGGTGCTATCCGTGGTGCCGTATCTGGGCTTGGCGCTGAGCCTCGTGCCAGCACTGTTCATCGCTTTCGTGACCGGAACCGTGGTGATTTCGCTCCTCAAAGTGGCCGGGGTCTTCATCGTGGTGCAGCTGCTTGAAGGCACCCTCATCAGCCCTCGAATCGTGGGCGACTCGGTGGGTCTCCACCCGGTCTGGATCGTGCTCGCGCTCGCGCTGGGAGGGTTCTTCTTCGGTTTTGTCGGCTTGCTGATCGGTGTCCCGATCGCGGCCGGCCTCAAGCTGTTGATCCTTCGCGGTCTCGGTCGCTACAAGGCGTCTGATTTCTACCGGGGCGGGGGCGTCACCACGGGAATCTGAGGCGCAGAACGCGATCCTGAGCCCGATTGGATCGGCTCGACCGCGCGGTTAAACTTCAAGGCTGTTGCAGGACCACTCGGGGCCGCGCGGCGCGAACAGTCTTCCAGTAACTCATGGCAAACGAAATTCGGGATATCACCATCGTCGGAGGGGGCCCTACTGGCCTCTTCGCCGCCTTCTATGCCGGCATGCGCGGCTCTTCCTGCCGGATCATCGATTCGCTTCCGGAACTGGGTGGGCAGCTCACCGCGCTCTATCCCGAGAAATACATCTTCGACGTAGGCGGGCTCGCGAAGGTCCTCGGCAAGGACCTCGTGAGAACCAGATCGAACAGGGTCTCCAGTTCGATCCCGAGGTGATTCTCGACGAGCAAGTGCAGGAGGTCATCCGCAAGGACGACCACTTCGAGATGCGGTGCGCCCATGGCAACTATCTGACGAGGAGCATCGTGATTGCGGGCGGGAAGGGCGCATTCGAGCCGATGCCACTCAAGGCCCCAGGGTATGAGACTCTGTTGCGCCGCGGTGTCGAGTACGCCGTGAAGGATCCAGAGGTGTTCCGCGACAAGAACGTCGTCGTGGTCGGCGGAGGAGACAGCGCGCTCGACTTCGTGCTCATGCTCAAGGGCGTGGCCAAGACCATGGCGTTGGTGCACCGCCGCGATGGTTGGCGGGCCCACGGGGCGTCCGTTCAGCAACTGTACGCGGCCGTGGACGCCGGAGAGGTGCATCTGCTCGCGTTCCACGAGGTCCGGGAGATCCACGGGACCGACGCGGTCGAGAAGATCACCATCTTCGACAACCGGACCGACGAAGACGTCACCCTGGACTGCGAACGCGTGCTCGCCTGCCTGGGATTCAAGCCCGACCTCGGCCCTATCAAGTCCTGGGGGCTGGAGGTGGAGAAGAATCGCATGAAGGTCGACCAACTCATGGCTACCAATGTGCCGGGCATCTACGCAGCCGGGGACGTGGTCGACTATCTGGGGAAACTCGATCTCATCGCCACGGGTTATGCCGAGGCCGCGATTGCGGTGAACAACGCCGTCCACTATGTGAACCCGGAGGCGCGCGTGAACCCGGGCCACTCCACGAACATGAAGATTTTTAAGGATTAGAGATCTATGACCGAAACCGGCGTGCGCGAACGGGAGACCGTCGTCATCATCGGATCCGGACCCGCGGCCTGGACGGCCGCGGTCTACGCAGCACGCGCCCAGATGGAGCCGTTCGTCTTCGAGGGTGCGGGCAGCCGTACCATGATTCCCGGTGGGCAGCTCATGTTCACGACCAAGGTCGAGAATTACCCCGGGTTCACGGACGGCGTAATGGGCCAGGACCTCATGAT
>Ga0066376_10000175_pt1 | contig 56313 bp, 41 predicted proteins | sample Knorr_S15_td_Bot_FD_77009 | JGI IMG/M metagenome (GOLD analysis project Ga0066376, IMG submission 77009) | Marine microbial communities from Southern Atlantic Ocean transect - Knorr_S15_td_Bottom_ad_5009_LV_A | ecosystem: Environmental > Aquatic > Marine > Oceanic | place: Southern Atlantic...
CCATACCGACCGTCTTACCGTTCGCCAGCCCTACTCCCGCCTCCCGAAGCGCCGTGATGATCTGCTCCGGCGTGTGCCGTCTCCTGCTCATTTCTGACCTCCTCCCTGAATCTGCGACCAGCGCAAGATCCTAACATCCGCGCTGGCCTCGTTTCAGGGGGTCACGTCACGATCGCGCAGGTCTGAAAGGTACCGAGCGCCGCGTGCATCGAGGACGCCGACCAGCCCAGATTGTCCCCCTCACCAATCGTGACCGTCACGCCCTCGCTGCTGTCGAACTCCAGGGAGGTCGCGCTGGTTGAGTACGAATAGTTGTCGTTGTAATAGACGTCCTGCTGGTTCGCGAGGTTGCGGAGGTCTGCCCTCAGCGAAGCAAGGTAGGCGCGCTCCCGAACCGACTGGAACTTCGGAATCGCGATGGATGCCAGGATCCCGATGATCACGACGACTATGAGCAACTCAATCAGCGTGAAGCCTGATCTGGTCGCGTGCATGCACCTCCTCTCAAGGCTGCGGGGGGAGTGCAGTTTGGAGGGCCACACTGGCGAGGCGACCCGGACCATCGGTCCGGGCCGCCCACCAGCAGATGCTCGTTACACCCTACCTCAGGGTGTGACCTGCCCCAGCGATGTTAGCTGGTGCAGGCGATCTCACCCGCAGCACTCGGTGTGATCGGAGCGGTCGGGGCCGTGGCGGTCCCGTAATAGATCGCGCAACCCTCGGTGGTGCCGAGCGCTGCGTGCACGGCGCTCGCTGACCAGCCGGAGTTCGTAGCGGTGCTGGAAACGGTGACACCATCGGAACTCGTGAAGGCCAGATCCTCGGTCACTGTGGTGTAGGAGTACGCGTCCGAGTAGTAGACCTCCTGCTGGCTAGCCAGGTTCTTGAGATCCGACTCCATCGCGGCGAAGTACGCCTTCTCACGCGTGGCGGAGAACTTCGGGATGGCGATTGCCGCCAGGATCCCGATGATCACGACCACGATGAGGACCTCGATCAGCGTGAAACCCTTTTTGTTCTGCATCTAGAGACTCCAGATGTGTAGAGTGGAACAGCCCTGCTGGGGCACGGTAGTGGCAAACCGAGGTCCAAGATCGGTGCTACCCAACGTAAGTCCTTATACAACAACGTGATATGGTGTTTTCATGCCCTGGCGTGACAACCCACGATCGGTGATAGAGTGTGGGATTTTGCAAGTTGCCCGACATTTTACAACAGTATGCCACATCGGGAGAGTCACCTGATAATCATCTGTTTACAGGGTTTTCGGGTGTGCTTCGGGCCACGGAGTCGGCTTCCGGAGTACCGAGAAGGCTTACCTGCGTCGAGTCGATCACCCTTCGCGCGGCCTCGGACAGATCGGCCAACCGTGCAGAATCGAATGCCGCAGCGGCCGAGGCCGAGTCTCCCTCATTGGCTTCGAGGTACGCGACGGTGAGCCACTGCTGCCAATAGTTGAGCGCGCCCTGCGTTTCTACGGCGAAATCGCGAGCCGCAGCAGCTTCGTCCCATCGCCCCTGGGCCGCGAGCGACCACGAGATGATGTGCGGGCGGAGTGGGTCTCGGCTCTCGATCGCCAAGGCGACCCGACTGTAGCGTTCTGCCTCCTCTGGCCGACCCCATTCAGAGTAGATCTCGGCCAGGAGGCCTGGCGCGAGGGCGAACCTAGGCTCGTTGCGCCAGGCGTACTGGAGGAGACCCTCCGCCCCACCATACAGATCGTGGCTCATGAACGTCCCCGCGACGTCGGTCATCAGTTGGTAGTGGGAGTCGAGGATGTCTACCGCGGCCCTATACGACATCAGCGCCTCAGACGTGCGTCCTCGCTCCATGAAGGCGTCGCCAAGCACCCATTGCGATCGGCCCGAGTAGGGATAGTCCGACACCAAGGTGTTCAGCCAGGCTTGGTTGTTTTCCCAGGAGGGGGTCCTTGTCCAAGTGCGGACGCTGCCCATGAGGATCGCCGCTGCCAGGACGGTCGCCACCACCCGCGGACGCTCACGCCACATGCGGACGGCGAGCCACCCGGAGGCCGCGGCAAGGCCGACCGACGGCAGGTAGAGGGTCCTTTCCGCGAGCAGGACTCCAGACACAAACAGCGTATTCGAGACGGGTGACAGCGTGATCATGAACCAGACCACCCCGAAGCCCGCCGCCCGCGCCGCCGGCTCGCCCCTATTCATCGGACCCCGCCGCCAAGACAGCACGGACATGCTCAGAATCAGTAATGCCAGCACAAGCCCGACGAGATTCGCCAAATGCCAGCCGATCGAGATGGGGATGACGTTCGGGGAGTAGTCCGCGGAAAGATCGAGCGGAAAAACCCACAGGCGCACGTAGTGGCTCCAGACCTCCGAGATGGTCCAAATGCGTGGAATCTCGAGAAGGAGGTCCGCCCCGAGCGGGCCCAAGGGATTCGCGATAGTGCCGAGAATGTCGTGTCGCGCGATGAGGAGGGCGCCGGCCACGACGATCAGCGCGGCGTACACCCGCCAGCGGTCCCGCATGTAGGACATGAGGTCCCCGAAACCCAGACGGCTGCGCGCCGCGTCGAGCAGAAAGAGGATCCCGGGTAACGTTACGGCGCCCTCCTTCGCCCCGAACGCCAGCGCGTACAGGAGGCCGATCCCGATCGCACGAGGCCAACGGGACTCGGACGGCCCCCGGACGTGCACGAGACACGCCGCGAGGAAGAAGCCGCTCGATACCAACTCCGAGATCCCCACCACGTTCGCGACCGCCTCGACATGAAGCGGGTGCACCGCGAAAATGAGCCCGGCGACGAGGGCACCAGGCAGGGACATCAGCTCAGCCAAGAGGAGAAGCACGAGGACGCTGACCCCCGCATGGGCGAGCACGTTCACCGTGTGGAAGAGCATCGCGCTTCCGTCCGATACAATCCACTGCGCGCCTAGCAGGAGCTGCGTCGTCGGGCGCCACAGGCCGAGATCCTTCCCGAACATCCCGGGCCAGTATGGCGATACGATGGCGTCAGGCAGCGTCTCCATGCTCTGGATCGCTGTGTTGTTCGTGATGATGTGGTGGTCGTCGTACGCGAAGTCGTTCCCGAGCGAATTCAGATAGACCAAAGACGCGAGCACGCCGACGACCGTCGCCGCTGCTCGTCGATTTTCGACAACGAGCAGCAGAGCGCGAGCTCGAGGAAGCGTCGTCGGCACGGCGTCGCCGGGTTACCCGTCCCCGGCGGGGATGGTCGGCGACTCGGATCCTTCTTCGAGCCCGCCATGCGAGGCCGACCCACCCTCGAGCTGGCCACGACGTGGGTCTTCCCAGGGATCAACCGTGGGGGGAATCCAAATCGGGACTCGTGGCGGCCGAAGGTTGTACTTCAAGATCGACCAAAAGGCGGACACCCCGTCCTTCCAGCCGATCTTCTTCCCCTCCGCATACGATCGGCCGTTGTAGCTGATCGGCAGTTCGTAGATACGGGCCCCGGCCTGAGCCAATCGGGCCGTCAGCTCCGGCTCGATTCCGAAGCGGTTCGCGGAGAGGGGAAGCGACTGCAACAACTCGGTGCGGACGATCTTATAGCAGGTCTCCATATCAGTGAGGTTCAGATCGGTCAGCATGTTCGACAGGAGCGTAAGGACTCGGTTGCCCACCGAATGCCAGAAGAACAGGACGCGGTGCGGCCCTCCTAGAAAGCGGGAGCCGTACACGGCGTCCGCCTTACCGCTGAGGATGGGTTCCAGTAAGAGCGGGAACTCATACGGATCGTACTCGAGGTCCGCGTCTTGGACGACCACCACGTCACCCGTCGCCCGACCAAAGCCGGTGCGCAGCGCAGCCCCCTTGCCGGTGTTCTTCGGGTGGAAGTGGAGCTGATCGATGAGCTCGCCCTCGAGCTCGAGCAGCAGATCTCGCGTTCCGTCGGTCGAGCCGTCGTCCACGACGATGACTTCGAGATCGAGGGGGACCTCCCGGACTCGCCGGAGGAGGGCCTCCACCGTCGCGACCTCGTTAAAGGCAGGAATGACTACGGAAAGCTTGACCCTGTCCCAGGGCAGGGAAACCTGAGGAAGACCCGGATAGGGGACCCCGCTCACGCCGCTGTGACGCTGCGATTCGGACATAGTCTCACTCGTTTGGGACCGGGACACGCACGAGTTCTCCGCGCGCCTGCCGAATCAGCTCGCGTTCCTCGGCCGAGCCCGCTCGTAGAGCGGCCGAGTCCAGCGCAGCGAGAGCGGCTGACGTGTTACCCAGGCTCATGTGGTCGCCAGAAAGAAGGAACCATGGCCGGAAGCGATCGCCAAGCCCCGCGTGAATCGAGGCCTGGCGGGCAGCAGCGGCCTCTTCGTGCCGGCCTAGGCGAGACAGCGACTCGGCAAGCAGCTGTTGAAGGCTTCCGTTGGACGGCTGTGCGCCCGCAGCGGCTCGCGCTGCGGCCTCCGCTTCTGCGAAACGACCCGCATTGAGCTCGATCGATGCCAACAACCCGGGCGCGGCAGGCCACTCCGGTCGTTCACGCCAGGCGCGCCGGAGAAACAGGCGTGCGGATTCGGGGTGACCTGTCGCCATCAGATGTGAGGCGATCTCAGTGGTTTCTTTGTACTCCGAGTTCAGGATGCCCACCGCGTACATGAAGGCGCGCCGAGCGTCGGTTTCTCTTCCCTCCGCACTGAGGCGCTGGCCCAACGAGAACCAGGCGCGGCCCGACTCGGGGTGGCTATCGAGCAGCGACGACATGACAGTATCGCTGCTCCGCCAGACAGGGATCCGCGCGACCGACCGGACCGCGCCTGCGGCCAGAACGAGCACCGTCACCAATAGGCCGATGCCTTTCCTGCGGTGATGCAGAACGCTCAGGCCCCATCCAGCGGCAAGCGCGAAGCCCACCGAGGGCAGGTAGAGCGTCCGCTCAGCAACCAGAACCGGGCCGAGATAAAGAATGTTCGCGACCGGCAGAAGTGCGGCTGCCACCCAGAGGGCGCCGAGACCAAGCAGCCGGTTCGAGCCGGCTCCCTGCGTAGTGGGCGCGTCCCGCCAAAAGTGCCCGGCGAGAAACAACGTGCCGGCGACGAGCACCACCCCGGTCACGGAGGCGGCAGACCAACCGAAGGCGATCGGGATGACGTTCGGGCCGTAGTCGGCCGAGAGATCGAGGGGGAAGAACAGCAGTCTGAAATAGTGTGGCCACGCTCCGGCCACGGTCCAAATCCTGGGGATGTCCAGGAGCACGAGTCCTCCCGGCGGCGTAGAGGCGCTGGTCACGCCGCCCAGCACCATCGACCGCGCCACCAGGAGCAGTGCCAGCGCCACCGACATCATTCCGTAGGTGGCGCCGTGCCTCTGCAACCAAGGCTTGAGGCGTCTCACGTCCAGATCCATCCGGGCGCCGTCCAGCAACACGAAAATCAGCGGGAGGACTGCAGCCCCTTCTTTCGCCAGAACTGCAAGCGCATAGAGGAGGGTCACAGACGCCGCCCGCCCTAGGCCATACCGTTCGGGGGCGCGCAGATGGATCAGAACCGCGCCCAACGCGAGACCGGTGGCGAGCGGCTCGGCGCTTCCCACGATGTTGGCCACGGCTTCGACGTGCACCGGATGAACTGCGAAGACGAGTCCACCGAGCGTGGCGGCGAGCACCGGCATCAGCTCCGCCAGGACCAGAACCACAAGTGCCGACGCGACCGCGTGGAGGGCCAGCCCCAATCCGTGAAAGACGAGGGCGCTCCCCCCGGAGACGCTCCAGGTCAGCGCCCACATCAAGGTGGTGAGCGGCCGCCACGCACCGACCTCCGCACCGAACGCGCCCGGCCAGGACGGCTCCAGCAAGCGACCGCCTATTCGGCTGAGAGATTGGATCCCGGGGTCACCCAGGATGAGTACGGCGTCGTCGTATGCGAAACCGTTCGCCAGGACGCCGAGATGCACGAGCACCCCTGCAACCGCGACCATCACCGAGGCTCGGCGGGCCGAAATCACTACCGGCTCAGTCTCCGACTCCGTAGCGGTTGAGCTTCCGGTATAACGTGGACGGGTCGATACCGAGGATCTCGGCGGCACGGCTTTTGTTTCCACTCTCCGACTCGAGTACATACAGGATGTATGCGCGCTCCACTACTTCCATGGTCGGGTTCGGCAACGCATCGCCCCGACCGAGTCGAACAGGCGGCGCCTCACGCACGCGTTCCGGTAGGGCGGCCGCCGTGATCTCGCCCCCGCGGGTTACTACGGCCGCGCGCTCCAGGGCGTTCTCCAACTCACGAACGTTCCCGGGCCAGTCATACTTGATGAGGACCTCCATCGCCTCCGACGTGATCTCGGTACGTGTGCCAGTGCCGGCGTCCCGACCATCCAGGAAGTTGCGAGCCAGCAGTGGCACGTCCTCTGCCCGCTCGCGAAGGGGCGGCAGCCGCAGCTGGATCACGTTCAACCGATAGTAGAGATCGCTTCTGAAGGCACCCTTCCTGATCTCGTCCTCCAGCTCGCGGTTCGTCGCGGCGATAATGCGTACATCGACGTCGAGGGGCTTGGTCGCCCCGACCGGCGTCACCTCACGCTCTTGGATCGCGCGGAGGATCTTTACCTGCGTCGCGGGACTCATCTCGCCGATCTCGTCGAGGAAAAACGTCCCTCCCGCCGCGGCGGACAGCAGGCCCTCCTTGTCCTTCACCGCACCGGTGAAGGAGCCCTTCATGTGACCGAACAGCTCGCTCTCCAGCAGATTTTCCGGAAGGGCGCCGCAGTTGATCGAGAGGAACGGACCGTCCGCACGATCGGAGAGCTGGTGGAGGTAGCGGGCGAGAACTTCTTTGCCCGTTCCGCTCTCGCCGGCCAGGAGCACCGTCGAGTCGGTTGCCGCAACGGTCTCCGCGAGTTCCAGCACCTCGATGAAGCCAGGCGCCGTACCGATGGGTCGCGTCCCGCTCGTACCACGTCGTTTCCGAATCTCTTTCTTGAGGCGGCGATTCTCCACCCGCAGATGACGAGCCTCCACCGCTCGCTGACAAATCGCCAGCAGCTCATCATTCGCGAAGGGCTTCTGGAGGTAGTAGTACGCGCCCTCGTTTACAGCGCTGACCGCGGACTGGAGCGACGCCTGCGCCGTCATGAGAATGACCGCCATCTCGGCATCGACCTCGTGGGCCTTGGCCAAGACCTCTAAGCCCGACGCGCCGGGCATACGGATATCGGTGAGGACGATGTCGGGCTTCACTTTGCCGAGCGCCTCGAGCGCACCCACTCCGGAGTCGGCTACGTCGACGTGATACCCTTCTCCCCGGAACAGGATGGACAGCGCCTTGAGGATCGCGGTCTCATCGTCGACGACGAGGATCTTCACCGGCGCACTCATAGAACGCTGCTCGTCGAGCGCACGGGGAGCCCAGGCAGAAAGATCACAAACTGGGCGCCACCTTCGGGGGGCCTCTCCAAGAAGGTCGCCCCGTGGTGCGCCTCGACGGCACGGTGTACGACGGCCAGGCCGAGGCCGCTCCCGGACTTCTTCGTGGTGAAGAACGGGTCGAAGATCCTGCTCGCCTGCTCAGGATCCACGCCCGCTCCATTGTCGCGAATCGTCAGCCGGACCGGGTGCTCGATGTCGGTGCCGTGAGGGCGGTCGTAGTCCCATTGATCGGCGATGGAGATCACAACTCGTCCCCCGGGTCCCGCCGACTGGGCTCCGTTCAAGAGGAGGTTGAACAGGGCCTGATTGAGGAGATCAGCGTCCCCGATGACCCGGACCGGTCCATCCCCCTCATTCGGCTCGATCTCCACGGTCACATCCTGCAGGTCCGGGTGCTGCTTCACGAAGGCGACGCAGTCTGCGACAAGTGCGGCAACGTCGATTTCTTCCGCCAGCCCCAGCCTCAGAACGGAGAAGTCCAGGAACTCGGACAGGAGCCGGCTCAGGCGGTCGGATTCCGTCAAGACCAGTCGCTCGAGATCTTCGCGATCCTGAGACGCCAGGCGTCTCCCGCCGAGCTGCTCCACAGAACTGCGAATGGATGCCAGCGGATTCTTGATCTCATGCGCAAGCGAAGCTGATAACGCGGCGACAGCCTCGAGGCGCTCCGTGCGCAGGTTGAGTTCGTCGATGCGCTCGAGATCCGTGATGTCCTGGAAGATCGCGGTAGCAGAGTTCGGATGTCCGGCGGATCGCTCGAGGACCGTCGTGCTGACTCCCAGCCTGACCCTCGGAGGGCCGGAGACGGTGGTGCGAAACCGTTCGACGGAGCGCCCCTCGTGAATCGCGTCTTCCAGAACCCCTCCGAGCCCGGGGGCGAGCGCTTCGATCTCCTCCAAAACCGGCTGGCCGAGGAGCTCGCCCCGATCGAGTCCCAGCAGCCTCGCTGCCGCCGAGTTCGCGTAGGCGAGGCGTCCACCACCGTCCACGGTCAGGACCCCCGTCGCGAGGTTGGCGAGGATATCGCCGGTGTCGAGTCGCAAGCGGTGGAGTTCAGAGGCGACCTCACCGAGCGCGAGGCCGGTGTGCCTGAGTCGGTCACCGAGGAGTCCGGTGACGAGCGCCACGAAGGTGAAGAGGCCGATCTGGAGCGCGACCTCCCAGGTGAAGGTACTCTGGAAACCCCATGCCAGGTCGGCCAGATAGGCGATGCTGGCCAGGCCTCCGATGAGCAGCCCGCCCGGTAGCGGCAGGAGCAGTGCACCCGCACTGATCACGAGGATGTAGACCGGAGCGAAGTCGCTTTCGGGGCCCTGCGTGACATGAACGATCGCGGTGACAAGGCCGACGTCCAGTATGACCTGGGCGTACATGAAGTTCTCGCCCGGTTCGCGCCCCAGCACATGGGTGTACCAGAACGAGGCTGTCGTCACCACAACGGCGACCAAGAACACTACGGTCGCGATCAGCGTGCTTTCCGGCCGAATGTTCAGCCACCAGTAGATCGCGCCAGCCATAATGCCGGTGACGAGCGTAAGGCGCCCGAGATAAAGCCACCGGAGGAGGTCTCGTCGGCCCAGAGAGGGTTCGCGAGGGGAAAGGCCACTCGTTGTCAGCTCTGCCATCGCGGCTTGGCTCGACGCGGCGGGTCGGATGGCTCCGCCCTGGGGCTCATGTGCCTGAACAGACAGCCAACCGGAAGGTAAACCGCCCACTTCGCAATCTGCAATGAAGCCGTCTCGCATTATGCGACGGGCGGTGACCGCTTCGGCATCGTCATTTCGGCCTGCGTGTCTCCTGGCCACGACGTGGGCCCCCTAGCACATTGTCGTCCATGCGCAGCCAAGACCTCAGTCCCAAGTCGGCGGGACGTCCGTCACTCGGCACGCTGGCACCGCTCCATCGGGTCCTCGGAATCGGGCTCCTCGTGCTCGCTTACGCGCCGGTTTACCGCCTTCTGGACCCGGCGGTCTCAGGGCCAGCAGGCGCCGCGACCCGGTCCACCGCCGACGTCGCCTGGAGTACAGGACTCCTCGGTACACTGATCGTCGTGGGCCTCGCGTTCGCTGCGACGAGGCTCACACCGGTCGGCTGGCTCCGGGAAAAGGGCATGCCGCTGATTCGCCCCCTCGAGGGACCAAGCTCCGCGGTGTTCGCGACGGCGACGGGGCTGGTCGCGTTCTGCCTGTCAGGGTCGATCGCAGCGGGAGTCTTTGGAACGCTGCCGACATCCGTCGACGAGATGGTCCAGCTGCTGCATGCGCAGGCGCTCGCCGCCGGCCGCTTGGCACTGCCCACTCAAGGGAACGAAGCGGCGTGGGCGGTACAAAACGGCGTCTTCGTACCTGAGGGATGGGTGTCGATCTACCCCCCGCTACACACGGCACTGCTCGCGATCGGGCTCCGTCTCGGCGCAGCTTGGCTCGTCGGCCCCGTACTGATCGGCATTGCCACAGGCCTGGTGACCGCCAGTCTGGAGAGTCTGAGCGACAACAAACGAGCCGCGCGCCTCATCGGAGCGCTACTGGCGGTGACCCCGTTCTGGTTGCTTCTGGGCGGGACCCACCTGAGCCATACGTCGGCCGCGGCGGCGATAGGTCTCGTCCTTTGGACCGCCGTGCGCCTGGCGAACGGAGGATGGGGATGGGCGGTCGCACTCGGTGCGGCCATCGGTATGCTCGTGTCGATCCGGCCGTGGACCGGCCTCGTCCTCGGACCGGTCCTGGCGGTCGTCGCCTTCCTCAGCGCGCTCCATGGAGAGCGCTCCTTGGTGTGGGTCCGCGGGCGGCTGGGGCTGGTCCTCGCGGGGGGCGCGCCGTTCGCGCTCGTTTTGTTCTGGTGGAACAACCGGCTCTTCGGATCTCCCTGGACCCTCGGGTACTCGGTCGCTTTCGGACCGGCTCACGGCCTCGGTCTCGGCGTGGATCCGTGGGGAAATCGCTACGGTTTTCTCGAGGCTCTGGCGTACACAAGCGCCGACATGGTTCAGCTCGGCGCGCACCTCTTCGAGTCCCCCCTGCCCGCGTTGGCCTTGATAGGAGTGGCGCTCCTCGCCAAACCACTCCCGCGCGGATCAGGCCTCCTGATCGCCTGGGCCGCGGCGTCGATCGCCGCCAACGCAGTCTACTGGCATCACGGTATCCATATGGGGCCGCGCATGACCTTCGAGGCGATCCCGGCGTGGGTCGGCCTCGTCGTTCTCGCAGGGGCGTCCCTCGGGGCACCCGGCCGGCCCGGTGCCGGGCGTTGGCGAGAGGCCGCGATTTGGTCTTTGGTACTCTCTCTGCTGGGCGGCGCGGCGCTGGCACCCAGCACGGTGCGATCGCATCGCATCAGCTCCGAGGGGCGAAGCCTTGCAGCGCTTCCACTGACCCTCCAGGGACCCGCGACCGTGTTCGTGCACGGGAGTTGGTCGTCACGCATCACCGCCCGCCTCGCAGCGCGTGGCATGCGTCGCGACTCGATTGAAACGGCGCTGCGGCGCAATGACATCTGCGCCGTCGATCAGCATGCGCGCGCGCAGCCGGGGGAGAGGGCCGCTCCGGGCCTCGCCTTCGAGCCGCTCCCTGGCAGTCCGCCAAACCTCTCGAGCAGGCTCTTGGGTCCCGGAAACGCCGTCTTGGTCGACCCAACCATGGAACCCGACTCCACCTGCTTGCGAGAGGCCGGGGCAGACAGGCTGGGTGTCGTGGAGCTGGAGCCATTGCTGTGGCAGGCGCCCCCCCTTCCCGGCGCGCGCCAGACCGTGGTGCGCGACCTGGGCCCCGCACGGAACGCCGCACTACTCGCTCGGTGGGGCGGAACCCCCTACCTCTACGCGGACGTCGGAGAGGGACCACGGCTGCTACCCTACGAAGAGGGTATGCGACTGCTGTGGGGCGGTTAGCGGCCCTGGGGCACTTCGAGGACCTGCCCCGCATAGATCGTGCTGCCACGCAGTCCGTTCTTAGCCTTCAGCACATCGACCGTCGTGCCATGATCGCGCGCGATCGTCCAGAGCGAGTCACCTGTGCGCACCCGGTACGCGACCTGGCCAAGCCGCTGGGTCGTACGGCTGGTGAGCGCGTCGACGTACCGCTCGTACTGCGTCGGGAAAAGCGCAATATGATAGTGAGCGGGATACCTCTCTCTGGTGGCCTCGAGCACGCCGGTACCCTCTAGGCTGGTCAGAACGCGCTCAAGCCAAGCTCGGCAATTGCGGTTTGTGCTGTACCTCAAATCGACCGCCATGCCGGTCGGATGGACCGAGCGGTCGGACGCGTTCCTCGGCTGTCTGGTCGTCGGCCTCGTGAGGCTCGTCACAACCAACTGTTCACCGCACGCCGCGCGGTACTGACCACTGAGCCGCTCGACGAAGAGTGCCACGGCTGGCCGCGTGTACGGGAACGAGACCTGGTGCAGCTGATAGTCACGATTCGGGCGCACGCGAACAAGCCATCCCTGTGACGCGAAGTAGGTCACCCGGGCCGGCGTGTCTATGTACGTGAAGTCGTGCTGGCGGGCGACCCGGTTCTGCAGATCCAGCGACCCGCTCGAACCCCGCAGGCTCTGCCCGGCCGCCGGGGCGGCCGCAATGGCGACCACCAACGCGGCGACCGCAGCCCGCTCTAGCATGGTGTGAATTCGGCTCTTCACGTTCGCTCTCGGCATCGCCTCGCGCAGTATGACGCCGCTCGAACCACAGCTGTGACCCGAGCCTGATCCATCATATGTAAACATATGTTTTCGCAGGCACAAGCATCTATCTCGAGCCGTCGGGCACACCGATCGGAGCGTCCGGCCCGCTCAGCCTCGGGCGGCGGCGTATCGCTGCCCCACGACGGCCCAGTTCACCACGTTCCAGAATGCGCTCAGGTAGTCGGGGCGCCGGTTCTGATAGTTCAGATAGTACGCGTGCTCCCAGACGTCCACGCCGAGGACCGGCGTCATGCCCTGCATGAGCGGGCTGTCCTGGTTGGCGGTCGAGAAGCACTGGAGCGCGCCACCCGCGTCGACGCACAGCCAGCCCCATCCCGAGCCGAACTGCCCCGCCGCAGCCGCTTCGAGCTTCGCCTTGAAGTCGCCGAGCGAGCCGAAAGCAGCGTCGATCGCGTCGGCCAGATCGCCCGAAGATGCCGAGGCCCCGCCCGGAGTCATGACGTCCCAGAACAGCGCGTGGTTCACGTAGCCGCCGCCGTTGTTTCGGACGGCGCCTCGAATGGACTCGGGCAGACCATCGATGTCCGCCAGCAGCTCATCGGCGGACTTACCGTGGAGGTCAGCATGACCTTCAACGGCACCATTCAGCTTGGCGGTATAAGCCGCATGATGCTTCCCGTGATGGATCTCCATCGTTCGGGCGTCGATATGCGGCTCGAGTGCGTCGTGACTATATCCGAGCTCCGGGAGTTCGAATGGGTAGGCCATGTACGAGGGCTCCTTGGCTTTGTCAGTGTGCGAGCGGAGATTGTACGCCCCTCTGTCCCCGTCAGCAATCGCATCCGTAGCTTGAGTGACGCGTGTCCGAAACGGCCTCTCCTAGGCGCATCCTGCTCGTCGACTGCGACGCCTTCTACGTGCAGGTGGCGCGCCTCGAAGACCCGGAGGGAGCTGGAAAGGCCGAACTCCTGATCGTCGGGGGAAGCGCGACCGGTCGAGGCGTTGTCACGTCGGCATCCTACGCGGCCCGCGCTTACGGTGTGCGCTCGGCGATGCCGACGGCGAAGGCGCTCAGGCTCTGCCCGGAAGCGACAGTGGTACCGGTGCCGCGCGGCGTGATCGTCGAACGGAGCCGATCCGTGCGGGCCGTGCTGGAGGAGTTGTCTCCGGTCGTGCAGGCCGCATCCATCGACGAGTTCTACTTGGACCTGACCGGGACCGAGAGGCTCTTCGCCCCAGAGACCCTGACGGACTCTGCATGGAGAATCCGGCGAACCGTTCTCGACCGCACGGAGATCTCGGTATCGTTGGGCGGCGGGACGCGTCGGGTCATCGCAAAGCTCGCTACGACCGCGGCCAAGCCGGCGGGCGTCCACATCGTAGCGCCGGGCAAGGAAGAGGACTTCCTACGCACGCTCGACCTGGCGGATCTCCCGGGCGTGGGCCCTTCCCTCGTCGAGGCTCTCGCGAAGAAGGGGCTCGTTCGAGTCGAGGACGCGCTCGAGGTGCAGGCAGAGTGGCTACAGAGGTGGTTCGGTCAGCGACGCGGAGCGTGGCTCCACAAGCGGATTCGGGGTGTCGACTCCAGCGAGGTCGACCCGCACGAGAGCCGAAAATCGATCTCCTCCGAGCGCACGTTCTTCGCCGACATCAACGACGACGAGGAGCTCGAGCTACGCCTGCTCAAGCAGGCGGGTTCAGTCGCCGCGACCATGCGCCGAAAGGCGTTGAGAGCTCGAACGGTCACCGTGAAGTTGAGAGATCACGACTTCAACACCCGACAGCACAGCAGGACCCTCCCCGAACCCATCGAGTCGGATGCAGCGATCTACGAGGTGGCGAAACAGCTTCTGGCCGAGCTTCGAGCGGATCGCAGCGTGCCGTCCCGGCTCCTCGGTGTCGGCCTGACAGGTCTCGTCAGCGTGACCGACGCGCCCCAACTGGGCCTGTTCGAGGACGAGGTGGCTGGAGAGACAGAACGTGAACGCCAGGTCTCCCGGACTGTCGACGAGCTCCGTGGTCGTTTCGGTGGTGACGCGGTGGTACCGGGTCGCCTCGTCGACTCCATGCGTCGTCGCCGCGGAGGCGGGAACGAACGAGTCGACGGATGAGGACTACAAATGAGTGATCACGACCCCTGGGCTCGGGGCATCGCGCCATCCTCAGCTCAGCCATCATAAACGACGGACGGCCCGGAGCCGGGATCGCCCCGGCCCGAGCCGCCGAATTCATCGAGGCAGCCGGGCGCTAGCCGGCAGACTATCGATCAGTCACCACCGGCTGCTTTCTTGGCGGCAATCGCTTCCCACGGCCTCCGCTCAAAGTAGCTGTTCGTTTCTTTGACCACGATCGGAGCGAGCAGGATCAGTGCGATAAGGTTGGGCCAAATGACGATCGCCAGGGCCACGTCGCCCAGCGCCCACACCACCGCCAGTGGGAGAATCGCACCCATGAAGTGGGCGCCCAGGAAAATCACTTTGTACGCCATGAGCGAGCTTTGCCCAAACAGGTAGTGGGCGCAGCGATCGCCGTAGTAGCTCCATGAAATCGCGGTGGAGATTCCGAACAGCAGGACTCCGAACACGACGATGTAGTGCCCCCAGTCACCGAGCGGTGCCAAGCCCTGGCGGAACGCAGCAGCAGTGAGAGGGGCGGCGTTCTCCACGGCGTCCCCATAGAGGGACGTATATGTCTGGCTGGCTGCGCTCACCGCCTCGCCCCGACCCGGGAAAATCGTGCCTGTGAACGGCTGTGTCTGCTCCGCATCCGTGTAGAGCATCGGCACGCTCGCCTCATGCCAGGAGAGCAGAGCCGCACCCTGTGATGTATCGATGTGCGTGCCGGTCACGATCGTGATCTGCTCGGGTGCCGCGACGCCCTCATAGCGGCCCTCCGACACGAGGGTCGTATACGTGATGTCTCCCCTACCCAGCGTGATCTCGGTAGGGAATCTCTGCGAATAGGTCCCGGTCAGCACGATGACCAGACCGGTGAACGTGCAGATGATGATCGTGTCGATGAGCGGCTCGAGGAGTGCGACTACGCCCTCTGAAACGGGTTCGTCCGTCTTGGCCGCAGCGTGCGCGATCGGTGCCGAGCCCTGGCCAGCCTCGTTCGAGAAGAGGCCGCGGCGCACACCCCACATCATGGTGACGACGAACACGCCGGCGCCGATGCCCGCGACGCCCGCCCGCGGATTGAAGGCTTCGGTGAAGATCGTCACGAACGCGCCCGGCACGCCACCGATGTTCAGGATGATGATGACGAGCGCGCCGAAGACGTAGACCGCCGCCATCAGCGGGGCGAGAACCGCGGTCACCTTCCCGATACGGCCAATGCCGCCGAGAATCACCGCTGCGACTACCGACACCGTGATGAGCCCGGTCACCCACAACGGGATCCCGAACGCCGAGAGCATCTGATCGCTGACCGTGTTGGCCTGTACCGCATTCCCGGTGAAGAACGCCGTGAATGCCAGCATGAGCGCGAAGAAGATCGCCATGGGCCTCCACTTCGGTCCCAGCCCTTTCTCGATGTAGTACATCGGTCCGCCGGCGACTGTCCCCTTCTCGTCCTCGATGCGGTACTTCTGCGCCAGTGTCACCTCGGAGTACTTTGTCGCCATGCCGAGGAAGGCCGTCACCCACATCCAGAACAGTGCGCCCGGACCGCCGAAATGAATCGCCATGGCGACACCGGCGATGTTGCCTATTCCCACGGTGGCGGACAGCGCGGTGGTCAGCGCCTGGAAGTGAGAGACGTCGCCGGGGTCGTCCGGATCGTCATATTTGCCGCTCGTGACCCCAAACCCGTGGCCGAGTCGGCTGAGCTGCACGAAGCCAGTACGGAACGTGAGATAAGCACCGGTCCCGAGTAGCAGGATCACCATGAAGGCGATGTTCTCATCGCCGACCGGGATGCCCGGGTTGATGACATACGTGTTCGCGAAGTCTACGACGGGCTGCAGAAAACGGTTGAGGATGTCGACTAGCGAATCCAACATGCGCGCGTCTTCCCTATTCGGCGGGTTGGGGCCGCCGGGTGAGAGTCACCCGGTCGGAGACAGCCGGAAGAATGTCCCGCGCTACCAAGAGGGGCAAGCCGCCCGGCGGCTCTCGGACCTCTGTCTGTGCGGGGGTCGGGGCTACGTACGTGCGACCGCGCTCTGGTACAGGTGGGCCGCAACGGCCTGAGCCAACAGCTCATGAGCCCGGTTCACGATCTCGTCGACGGAGGGACTCTCCTGGAACATCTCCTCGGCTTTTTCCCGGAGCTCCGGTACCGTCGGAAGGTGTGCGAGCGACAGCTCCGCGAGACGGATCTCGAGCTGGTCGCCGGCGCGCTTCGCGCGCTCCACGAGGTCTTCGAGGGCGTTCACGATCTCATCCACCGACGGGCTTCCCTGGAACATCTCCTCGGCCTTATCCCTCAACTCGGGCATCGTGGGCAGATACGAGAGCGAAAGCTCTGCGAGTCGAGCCTCGAGCTGGTCGCCGGCACACTTCGTCCTCACGATGAGATCCTCGAGCGCGTGCGACTCGGTCCACGTGTCCCTCACCCGCCCCACGATCGTCTCGACGCTGAACGCACCTGCCAGTTCAGCGGCGACCTTCTCGACCACTTTTCGTCCGACCGGCCTGATGCCCTGGACGATTTCCTTCGGCGGTGAGCGCAAGTCCCAAACCAGGCCGAACCAGGACATGACGGTCAGCACGTAGTAGGAGATGTCGACCTCCCACCAGCGGAAGCCCTGCCGCGTGGAGCTCTGGTAATGATGGTGGTTGTTGTGCCAACCCTCACCAAGCGTGACGAGCGCCAGCAGGAAGTTGTTCCGCGAGTCGTCTCCGGTGAGGTATCGCTGCGAGCCGATCTCATGGGCGAGGGAGTTGATCGAGAAGGTGCCATGATACAGCAGGACGGTGCTCCAGAAGAAGCCCACGACCAGCATCGACCAGCCGGCCCACATCCAAAGCCCGAACGCGAGTCCGAAGGCTGGCAGATAGGTCAGTCGATCGAGGATGACGAGTTCACGGTACTTAGTGAGATCGCGCACCGTGCCCCGGTCCGGCGTCCAGTTCCGTGGGTTGAAGACCCAACCGACGTGGGCGTACCAGAAGCCGTGATGACGCGGCGAATGGACGTCTTCCGGAGTGTCCGAGAAGAGATGGTGGTGGCGATGCACCGAGGCCCACCAGATCGCGCCGCGCTGGGCCGAAGTCTGGCCGATGAGCGCGATGAAGAACTGGACGATGCGGCTCGTCTTGTACGATCGGTGGCTGAAGTAGCGGTGGTAGCCGGCGGTTATGGCCCACATGCGGATGAAGTAGAGCGCCGCCGCGACCACCAACGCCCGAGTGGTAACGCCGCTCCAGATCGCGCCCAAACATACGAGATGAACGAGGACGAAGGGAACCGCGGCCGGGTATACGATGTCCTGGTGCGGCGCGTGGGGGTGGGACTCAGCCACTCCCTTCCTCCGTTTCGAAGTTCGTTGAAGACCAAGAGCCGCTTCGGCGCGCCGAAGCTAGCCTGCCCCCGCCCTGGCTCAAAGAACGTCCGCGGCGGTTTTGCACGTCAGTCCACACACTGTCGAATCTCGCGCGATTACCTTTTGGATAGTGCGAGAGGCGTCATCCACGACTACGACACGAACTGTTTCGAGGAATCGATGAGTGATATCGCAGTGATGCCGGACGATCAGCAGGTCGCGACCCGGCCGGCGTACAAGGTGAAGGACCTGTCTCTGGCTGAGTGGGGGCGGAACGAAATCCGGCTCGCCGAGCATGAGATGCCCGGCCTCATGGCCGTACGGGAAGAGTACGGCCCCGAGCAGCCCCTCGCGGGCCTCAAGGTCGCTGGCTCCCTTCACATGACCGTACAGACCGCGGTGCTCATCGAGACCCTGATGGACCTCGGGGCAGACGTGCGCTGGGCGTCGTGCAACATCTTCAGTACTCAGGACCACGCCGCCTCGGCGATCGTCGTGGGTCGCGAGGGCACGCCGGAAGACCCTGCCGGCATCCCCGTATTCGCGTGGAAGGGCGAGACGCTTGAAGAGTACTGGTGGTGCACCGATCAAATGCTGACGTGGCCGGACGGATCGGGTCCGGATCTGCTCGTGGACGACGGCGGCGACGCGACGCTATTGATGCACAAGGGCGTCGAATACGCGACCGCCGAAGGCGTTCCGGCTTTCGACTCCGAGAACGATTCGGAAGAGTGGGAAGTGATACTCGGGCTGCTCAGAAGCACCCTCTCGGAGGACCCCGGCAAGTGGGCGCGGGTCGCGTCGAGCATGCGAGGTGTCTCCGAAGAGACGACGACCGGCGTGCACCGCCTCTATGAGATGGAAGCGGACGGATCGCTGCTCTTTCCCGCCATCAACGTCAACGACTCCGTCACGAAATCGAAGTTCGACAACCTCTACGGCTGCCGGCACTCGGTTATCGATGGTCTGAACCGCGCCACCGACGTGATGCTCTCAGGCAAGACCGCCGTCGTGGTGGGGTACGGGGACGTCGGCAAGGGCTGCGCTCAAGCGCTGAAGGGACAGGGGGCCCGCGTCACGGTCGTCGAGATCGACCCGATCTGCGCCCTGCAGGCGTGTATGGAGGGGTACTCGGTGCAGACGTTGGACAGCGTGATCGAGACGGCCGACGTCGTCATCACCGCTACCGGAAATCGGGACATCATTACCGCCCAGCACATGGCGCGGATGAAGGACAAGGCGGTCGTAGCCAACATCGGCCACTTCGACAACGAGATCGACATGGCCGGGCTCGCCAATACCGCAGGCATCGAAAAGAGTGAGATCAAACCGCAGTACCACGAGTGGACGTTCCCCGACGGGCACTCTGTGCTGATCCTGTCAGAGGGTCGCCTGATGAACCTGGGGAACGCGACGGGGCACCCGAGCTTCGTCATGTCGGCATCGTTCACGAACCAGGTGCTCGCCCAGCTCGAGCTCGCCCAGAACACGGACCAGTACGAGAAGAAAGTCTACGTGCTCCCGAAGCACCTCGATGAGAAGGTGGCGAGACTGCACCTGGCGAAGCTCGGGGCCGAGCTGACCGAATTGACCGACGAGCAGGCTGCCTACATCAACGTGCCCAAGGACGGCCCGTACAAGCCCGACTACTACCGGTATTAGAGGCGCGTCGCAGCCGCCCACGGGGGTGGAACGGCCAAGGTGAAGGGGGCGCTCCGGTGGGGCGCCCCCTTCCCTGTTCAGCCCATGAAGAGGAGGCGGAGCGCGAACACGATGATGACGGCGGTGAGCACGTTCCGAACCCACGCCTGCCCCTTCAGCACCTGAAGTCGGACGCCTGCCATCGCACCGAAGACCTGTCCGGAGGCGAGCGTCAGACCCATCACCCAGTCGACCAGTCCTGAGAACGCCAACAGGACCACGGCGAGTGTCGTGAACACCAGGACCAGGGGCGCCTTGATCGCGTTCCCCCGGATGAGATCCAAGCCGTGGGCGGATGTGAGGCCGAGCACCATGAACCCGACCCCAGCCTGGATGAAGCCGCCGTACAGCCCGATCGCGAAGAAAACGCCCCGAGCCAACCATCCGGCCCCACCATCTGGCGGAGGCGGGTTCCCTTCGGTCGGTGGCTTCATCGGGTTCCACACGACCCATACCGCGGCCACCACCAGCACGACGGCGAGGATCCGTTGAAACGCGAGGTCTCCGATGCGGGCGGCCCCCCACGTGCCCAGGACGACGCCGAGAAGCGCGGGCGGCGCGGCCAGCTTGAGCCATGGCAACGGAATGAGTCCTCGGCGACGGAAGCTCATGGTGGCACCGATCGAGCCGCTCACGATCGCGATCCGGTTGGTGCCGTTCGCCACGGTTGGCGGTAGACCGAGGAAGATCAGCAGCGGTAGCGTGAACAGCGATCCACCGCCGGCGATCGAATTGATCGTGCCAGCGGCGAGACCCGCGAAGAACAGGATGGCGATCGAAACCAAGTCGATGGGCAACGCGCGCTCCAAGTGGATCGTGTCAGCAGCCGATGGCGACCATGCTCGCGGGGAGTGCGTCCGCCGTCCAGGCATTCGTGTTGCAACTAAACTGGCCCGTACACGGTCTGCCATCCCATCAGTACCCGATCTCACCGACCCGCTAGAACCTCAGCGCCCCTTCTTACGTAGGTGGTCGACGACCACCTAATCGCGAACTCAATATCTGACTGACCATATGTCACCTCGACGCACGATTCTGAGGGAGCTTCCCCGCAAGGGCGATGGCGAAAACGGCTCCGGCTATACCCGACCCGCATCCATCCCTGGCTTCTCCGAGCAGCCGGACAAGTATCAGAAGGCCGTCAACGAACTCCTGGCTGCGCGCCTCGTCCAAGGCCACAAGGACGAAGAGGGGCACATGGCGATCGCGATCAACGACCACCGCATGGCAGACGTCCGAAAGGAACTCCGGCCCATCTGGGCCCGTCCCGCCGTGCTGGCCACGATCGTCCTGATCGGCGTCGCCGTAGCCGTCGGATTCGTCATCTAACGATCGCGGGACAGCTGGCTACGCAGGGGCCGTGTCCACCGCGCGAGCGCGGCCCACTTGCGCGGCACCGACGCCCCACCCGGACGGAACCCCGCGGTGGGGGCGTTGAACGAAGGGGTATCGACGCTGCCGAACCGGAAAGAATAAGAAGCCGCGAAGATCCAAGACCGGCAGCGTCGTTAAGCGAGCCCCCGAACGAGCAAACCCCGCACCGGGCGAGCGGCCCCTTCGGGCAACGCCCCCAGCGCGGGGTTCTCAAACCAACGCGGCATCGGCAATGCCGCCCGAAAAGTGCCGCCTATTTCACCGCGTTGATCATGTCGAAGATCGGCAGATACATCGCGACGATCATGCCACCAACGATAACGCCCAGCACAACGATCATGACTGGCTCGAGGGCCGCGAGCAGCGCGTCCACCGCGGTATCGACCTCGTCGTCGTAGAAGTCGGCGACCTTGGTCAGCATCTCGTCCAAGCCACCCGTCTGCTCACCCACGTTGATCATCTGGACCACCATCGGCGGGAACGTCACGGTACCGGACTCTGATCTCCTTCTCGAACGGTTCGATGTGGATGTCCGAGATGCCCTTGAGTACCGCGTCGGTCAAGAGACCATTGATGAACTTCACGACGGGTGCCGAATCGATCTCGGCAGCCATCGTCGAATACTCGTCTTCGTCGTCCTCCTCGATGACCTCGACATCTTCGCCGTCCCCAAACAGATCGGCGAGTGCTGAGATCTGCTCTTCATCGGTCTTGCCGAAGTAGGTCTCCAGGTGCTTCCGGAGCGTGTACTCGCCGACGATTACGGGTTCGATCTCGAGCTTGGTGATGAACCGCAGGTCGTCTATGGCCGAGGAATCGGTGGGGTCGGTCATGGCCACCGTGAGCATCCGGCCAACCCGTCGGAGCGGGAGCACGAGGTGCTTCATGGCCACGTCACCGGGGATGAGCCTCAGGATCTTCTCGTCCACGGTGACCTTGTCGAGATCCACCGCCGGCACGCGGTACTGCTTTGCGAGCATCCGCGTCAGCTCTTCCTCCTCCACGAAGCCGAGGTGCACCAATGCGTAGCCAATCCGGTGGCCGGTGGTCTTGGACTCGGCCAGACCTTCCTTGAGCTGCACGTCGGTGATGAGCCCTTCTCTTACGAAAAGGTCGCCGAGGCGGATTTCTTGAGTGGCCCTTGCTGCCATCGGCACTTTGTCCTTATGGGGGATGACAATCGGCAGGCGAGACGCCAGACCCGCTTGAAGGATACGCCGCCGTACCATGTCTCTATAAGAGAGACAGTACCAACGGTCCGCCCCCCGCACTCTCCCCGATCGTCCACGGCCTAGCATCACTCCCTGGGGGTCACCAAGCCCCTCAACTTGGCGAGCGTGGCAGGGCCGATGCCCTGAACCCGCAAGAGGTCCTCGGCCGTGCGAAACGGCTGTTCATGCCTGCTCTGCACGATGCGACGGGCTATTCCCGGAAGCGCCTCGAGACGGTCCTGGGAAGCTCGATTGAGGTCGATGAGTTCACGGCGGCCCGGGCGATCCCGTTCCGCTCTACGTGAAGACCGGGCGCCGTTCGAGCTCACGTTGCCGAAATCGAGATGCGGCGAGATGCGGGCCAATGTCACATCGCCGATTCCACGGACGCTGAGCAGGTCGTCTGCCCGGTGGAAGGCGCCCAACCGCTCGCGAGCCTCCACGATCGCCTCCGCGGTCGAGGGGCCGATGCCTGGAAGACGGTCGAGCTCCTCCGCTCCGTCCCGATTCACGTCGATGCGCTCGCCTGACTCCAGAGGCCGAGCGCGACGCTCCGCATCGGACACGGCACCTCGAGTGGAGTCCAGTAGCTCCCCGAGCAGATCTGTCGCCCGGGGCGCGGCGCCGGGTGTATCCTGCGACCAGCCCCATCTGACCGCGCTCAGAGCAATCAAGACCGTGACTGCACGCCGAAGCGCTCTAGTTTCCGTGTCACCCATTCCTCAAGGCTGAGCATCACCTCGGGCCTCGGGAATGCGGGAATGGGCCGGCAGCGCGGCGCGCCCTACTCGTGTAGGCTCCCTAGCGGCGTGGAATCATCCCCGCCGAGAACTGGAGCTCCCCGAATAGCAGTACCTGGAACTGAGTCGAGCCAGTCCGCTGACCGACGAAAGACTGCCGGTCGTCGTAGCTCAGGGTCGCGCCTAGCTCGAAACCCTGGATGCTCGTGTCGACCATGAGGTTCACGCTCCGACGAACGAGGTCTAGAAACGGCACGCACTCGTCACGGCTGGACGTGGTTCGACAGTCACGCTCGGAAGTGCGGGTGGCTCTCAGCGACAAACTCACAGGTCGGTCGAGGCTGGTCGCGAGGCCGAATGGAGGCACGAAGTGAGAGCTCACCGTGATTTGATGTGTGCGCTGATCACGCTCCGTGTTCCCCGTCGGATCGACACCCCGGCCCTCACGAAACGAGCCCTGATAGCTCGTGACGAGTGTGCCGCGCCAGGAGATCGAGACGTCGAGAGGCATCTGCACATCCTCGTCGAAGCGCCTTTGGAGGCCTCGGCCGCCGAAGACCGTCTCACGTTCGGTGCGCACCACTCCAGACCCCACGCTGATCGTCCGAATACCGGTGATCTCGGGCATCTGGAGGGGGGGCAGCTGCGCCCGGAGGTTAGGCCACACACGGAGCGTGGTCGTACGGTCACTCCGCGTGTCCAGCGTGATCGCCTCGGTGCGATTGTAGCTCGCGGTGATCCCGAGTCCTCCCGGAAGGTTCACGCCCGACCCCAGTGTCCACGCCGAGCGATCGGTCAGCGTCGCCGCCGTGTCTCCGTCCAGGAGCCTGAAGTCCTCAGGTCCGCCAAGCCCGAGCTGGTATGCGAGACCCGGGTTGACGGGATCCCGATTGAAACGTGATACGATGCCATCCTGGTATGTCACCGATATCGGTCGGACCGTGCTGATCACGGACCGGAACTGGGTGATCTCGGGGTCCTCCCCCTCGACCGATTCTCCCAGCCAGGACACGGCGAGGTCGCTCGGATCGAGTCCGAGATCGGCGCGCCAGTCTCGTTGCCCGCTGGCGTTACGCGCGAGCGCGAGCAGCGTGTCCGATCCGATCGCCTCACGGGAGATGAAGTTGGCATTTCGATCTGAGCGGTAGAATGTCGTCCAATCCATGCCGCTCCTCAGCCAGCTGAAAACACGCGGCTGGTACGAGACGCGGGTCCGAAGGGAGCGGTTCGTCTCCCAGCCGAGGTCGATGCCGGCAGCTCGGGACCGTTCGGCTCGGATGAGATCCTGGATCCGACTGTCCGTGACCGCCTCCTCGGGGGACAGCACGTCGCGGGTCGTCAACCACGTGAGGTCCGCCGAAAGTGGGGTCAGAGGGCGAAAACTCACATCGGCTGCCGTTTGGAACGCCGCGCGGGGCGCGTTGGTTACGAGCGCAAGCGTATCGCCCGGCTGCTCGACGATGCGTTCGAACCTGAAGATTCGGCTGTCGATACGCGTGTAGCCGGTGCTCACGGAGACACGCTGGGGAGTCCAGCGGAGCCTCGACCCCAAGAGGTTGTCCTCCAGGAAACCCGGCAACAGAGCCCGAACCGCCCCCTCCGCGAATCCTGGAACCAAGCTGAAGTCACGGGCCTCTGGCTCCCGAGCCCACGACAGACCAGCGTCGACTCCGTCCGAATCGTACTTGGTGGTCACGGACGAACCACGCGTGGTCGAGAACGCGACGCGCGCGTTCAGACCGTCCATGAAGAAGCCGACCACGGGATTGCTGGACCGAGTGACTTTTCGGAACGACACACCCACTCGGCTCTGCCGGTCGTCGGTCGCCCTGAGGTCTCGAATTTTGTCTGCTCGCACGTCGGAGCCCAGCAGGAATCTGGGGGACTGACTCGCCCGGTTGAGGTCGAACCGCATCGGAAGTTCGATCCCCCAGTCGGCCGGTAACCATCGGTCGAGCGCGAGCGAGGACGCCACGTTCAGCGTGCGATCGGTTTGGTGCGTCGGGCTATCCCTGAGTTGTCGGAAAAACGCCCCGCGGCTCGTCAAGCTGACTCGGGTCGAGAGCGCGTCTCCACCCAGTACCTCGAAGTCCAGCGAGCTGGCCAGGCCCGCGTCTCGTACGGACCTACCCAACCGAAGCTCGTTCACCCACACCTCACCGGTGATCGGGATCAGGCCTTCGTTGATGACACCCATCGACATCTCCCGGACTGCGGCAAGGTTGGGCGCTCGACCCCGGTCCTTGAGGACCACCGCATACGTCGAGTCGGCCGACCAGATGGTCACCGCCGGATCCGACAGGCCGCGCGGAGAAGCCAGCAGCGTGGCCTCGGCCCTGCGCCGCAGATCAAACCATTGGTCGAAGTCGATGACCACCTCTGGCAGCCAGTCGGACGGGGCCAAGCCGGCCTCGCTGGGCGGCGGCTGAAGCGGCGTACGGAAGAGGTAGAAGTTCTCGGAATCGCTCCCGACCTTGAAAAAGAAATAGTGCGGTCGGTCGAGTCCGAAGTCGCCGCGGCGGGCGACCACCCACAGCCTCGCCTGACGATAGGCGAGGAAGTTCCGAGGCCGCTGCGCGAAACGTTGGTAGACCTCGGCGCGTGCGCCGGCCGGCACGTCTTCGAAGCCGATTCCCAGTGACTTCTCGTTGAACTCGATTCCCTCACCGGAGAACGCCGATGTGGGATCGACCAGCTCCTCGAGCACGCCAGGTGGCGAGCTGTAGGCCGTGCCCTCGGTAACCCGCGACACGGTCGCCACCTCTACCCGCCCGAAACCAGCCAGAGTGTCCCCACCCAAGCTGTTGAGCACGCCTCCTCCGGCTCGTTTGATCCATCGGGAGCCAATCAATCTCAGGCGGGCGATCTGGAGGGCCTGGTTCCGCGCACCGGTTACAGTGAGGCGGAGGTGCCTCACCGCCCGCATGTCTGCATCGCTGAACGCACCGCCCACTTCGACGGCTGACGCTCCCCGGATAGGAATCCGATAAAGTTGGAAGTTGGTACCCGTCTCGGCCTTCGTGCGCGCGAGATATTGAGATGCACCATCGAGGGTCACGACATACCGAAGATGGCGCTCCCGGACGTCGAGGTTGCCGTCTTGATCGAGGTCCTCCGTGTCCTGCCGACCGTTCGAGCGTGTACAAGTGGCGTTGGGGTCGCCGATCGGATAGATGCGCGCTCGCTCCCCGACGCACGTCTCACCCCACACGCCCCGGGCATCCAAGGCGTCGTTCCAGATCTCGCCCTTCGCAGGGTCGGCCTCCTGGTCCAGCATCCCCAGTCCCCACGAACCGCTGTCGTCGGCTCGGGTCCCTGAGGTATTGCCGGTGGGGTCGACGAAGAACGCGTCTTCACTGACCGTGCCCAAGTCGATGACGAGAGAAAGCTTCTCGGCACCCGAGGCATAAAACTCGATGAACTCGGTCTTGGTGAGATCGAGCCCGTTGGTGGACAGAGTCGTGTTCATGGATCGCCACGAGGGTCCGTTCACCGCGCCGCGTCCGAAGGACACGATCAACCCTGGTTCTCTGACCTCGGACCCGACGACACGGATCTGGTGGTCGATATCCGACCTGGGGAAGAAGCCCTCATGCACGTCGACGCTGTCGCCAACGACCGACTGCACGACCCACGAGTGCTGCCACACGAGCGGGACGGCATTCGAGGACGTAAGGGTCGGAGGCAAAACCGCTTCCGCGCCGGTGCGGGAGGTCGGGACGCTTGCTAACTGCCAGTTGGTCGAGATGAGCGACACAGGCAGTCCGGTCCCGGCATCGAAGTCGTCCAGGAAGGCCCGGCCCGCCGTATTGGGGTTCGGAAGCGATATCGCGAATTCTCCGTTCAGCGACATGCTCGACCCACGCTCGAATCGCATGCCGGGAAGACCGTCGAGCAGGTCGTCGAGCCAATGGGCGTCGGTCTCGAACGACCCACTCGCACCCCCCAGAAGCGCGGCTCTCGGCTCGGTTCCGAGGATCGGCCGAGTGACGACGGACCGTTCGGAGCGGTAGAGACCGAGTACGTCCACACCGCCGCGGTCACCGAGGTCCGCGTGCGTGCGAATCCCGAACACCTGTGTCGGCGACACCTGGAATAGGGACCGCTGCTCCCACGTGGCGCGGATCGACGCGTCCGGGTTGGCGGCGAACAGCTGCTCAGGCTCTAGGAGACTCACCTGACCGAGGTCGTAGTCGATCTCGTAGTCGATGCCCTCCGTCAGGAGCCGGTCGGCAAGGAAGATCCGCTCGCTCCCGCCCCGGATGCCGAAGGCGCCCAGTGAGAACGACGAGATCAGTCCCTGGCTTCGGAGTCGGTACGCCAGCGTCAGCCGGAACCGCCCGGCGTTGTCCCTCTCGAAGGGATCTTCCTCCTCGTAAATGCGGTCGTTCGCGTCGTCCGAGAGGACTCGCCTCGTCTCCGAAGCTGTGAGCCCGATGCTGGGAAGGGGCGGCGGCTCTGAGAAGGGTCGCAGTGTGGGGAACACCACGAACGTTCCCTGGACCGGCGGTTGGTCCTGGAAGAGCTCCGCAGCCGGCGAATACACGAACGATGGATCGAGAGCGTCGGTCGGGGCCTCCTCGTCCAGACCGAACAGCCGGAGGAAGGTGATGTCCTCGCCGGTCGGCGCGCGTTTGAAGGTGCGGCCCCCGGAGAGTTCGCCGAGAGACACCGTCAGCTCGACCGACGCGTGTTCGACATCGGGAGAGCCTGAGACGCGGTAGACCTGATGCATCTCCTGATCCCACGTTGGTTGTCCCGGTTGGTGGTTCGCGCCAGACGCGCGCAACAGCCGAAGCGTCGGCCTTTCTCCTGAGTTGTGCAGCCGCTCCGGGTTGTAGTCACCGACCGTGTCGCCGACTGCGGTGATATAGGTGACGGCGAGCATCTCATCGCGTCGGAGCGGGGCCCGGAGCGCGACCCAAAGGCCGCTGGGGTGGACGAAGTAGTCGAGTCCAGGCTGGAGGTACCGAAACCACCCTGACTCTTCGATCGTCTCGCCATCGAGCTCTGCCACCGCGTCAGCCTGGATGAAGCCCTCCACCTGCTGCTGGAAAACAGGCTCATCCTGGAAGCGGTACAGCTGCAGGGGCTCGACGCCCGGAACGACCGCCGGAGACGCCGACGACGGATCCAGCGCGAGCGCATCGACGTGCGGGTAGTCGTCGATCTCACGAGGATCGACCAGGAAGAAGAACTGTCCGCGCACGTAGTCGGCGTCGTCGAGCACAAGCGTGTCCTCCTGCACGTAGGCGCGCTGATCCCCGAGGCCGGTGAGCTTAAAGACCCGGGAATTGAGGTCGCCGCGCTGCTGCGCCCATACGGTCTGGAACTCCAGCGGTCCGAGTTGACCATCCGCCTGGAAGCCGAAGTTGCCCACAGGTATTCCCTCGGTCAGGAAGCGAGAGGCGGGGAGTCTGAACGTGACATCCCCCACATCCAGACGCTTGAGGATGTCGTTCTCGCCGCCCTCGTAGAAAATGTTGATCCGGTTGGCGTCGTCGAACTCCCGGGACTGATCGAAATCGACGTCGACCTGAATGCGGTCAGCGATGGTACCATAGATTTGGACGCCGAATTGGAGGTCGGGGCTCAGCTGCGGGATCAGGTTCGGGTTGCAGCTGACCTTGAACTGCTGATCACAGGGCTGAAAGCGGGTCCAATCGCCCCCCAACTCCATCCGACTCGTGACGTTCAGCGCGAGGTCCGCGTATTCGGTAACGAAACGCGGTGGGCCCTCCTGGCCAGCCAGGTCGGAGAATCGTTGTGGTGGAGCGGGCGGGGGGGGGAGGAAAGAGTCCAGGTCGTCGGGGGAGTGGCCGAACGCCTGGGCGCGCCAGCGGAGGGCAGCGAGCAGCAAGGGCTCGATCCCTAGTGGGCCTGTGGTTCCCACAGCCCCGCCAGACCCACTGGAGGCAGCCCCTCCGACGACGCCACCTACCACCGGGATTCGGCGGAGGCCGAGCCGCACATGAGGTTGACCGAGTGCAGCGGTGAGCCCAGCTCTGATCGACTGAGCCGGAACCGACAGGTCCGTTCGCAGAATCGTGTCCGCGGCGATGGCGACCACGCGGGGCATCGGCGCACTCGAGGGCCCTGCCAGCCCCGCCATGAAGGGGACCAGCACACCCAACCCGAGGATGGCGGCTCTGCCTCGCATGCGATCGATCAGCGGCCGAACAGACCGGCGTAGCCGGGTGTAGGGATTCCCCAGCCACGCCGAGCGAGGCTTGAACCGTGGTCGCGGAGCGGACTAGCTTCCGGCGACCGCAACTGACCCGAACGAGAGGTATGCAACGCAGCGATGCGCATTGGAGTCCTCACCCGATACCTGATCAGGCTCCACATCGGCCCGTTCCTGTTCGCCCTGTCAACCATGACGGGGCTGATTTTCCTGAACGCGGTGGTGCAGAGAATGGACGGGCTGATCGGCAAGGGGCTCCCCTGGCGGGTGGTCGTGGAGTTCCTGCTACTCTCCCTACCTCATACGATCGCGTTGTCCCTCCCCATGTCAGTGCTCGTAGCGGTGTTGTACGCCTTCAGCGAGCTGACCTCCTCCAACGAAATCACTGCGATGTCGGCAGGCGGCATCCGCCCGACCCGGGTTCTTGTTCCTCTGCTGGCGATGGGCGCGGTCGCCACCTGCGTAATGCTTTACTTTAACGACCGGGTTCTTCCTGAGTCGAATCACAGGTTAAAGAACCTTCTCGTCGACATAGGTCGCAAGAGTCCGACCCTCGAGCTGCGCGAACAGATCGTCAACGAGATCCGCACGGAATCAGGGTTGGATGTGTACTTCCTGACCGCGCATCGAATCGATCAGGTCACGAACGTCCTCGAAGAGGTGACGATTTTCGACTCGAACAGCGCACTGCGAAGGCGAACGACTTATGCCGCGCGCGGCGAGATGGCATTCAACGCCGCCAAAACCGATCTCTACCTCACGCTGTACGACGGGGTCGTGCACGAGGTGCGAACGGATCGAGCCGACGGGTTCCAGAGGCTGTTCTTCGACAAGCAAATAATCCCGCTTCGAAATGTGGGCAACGAGCTCGACCGGCGTTTCGGCGGCTCCGATCGATCCGATCGCGAGATGGGCTTCGCGCTGCTGAAACAGAACTCGAATGAGCGTCGGTCCGAGCTCGACTCGGTGCGGCTGGACAGTCAGGCGAAGGCGCTGCAGGCGGTCCGCTTGGCTCTGGGGCGACCCCTGGACGAAGACTCGACCATGGTGACCGCGATGCTCGCCCAGCACGCCCGCGGGCACGTCGGTATCGTGGGCGATGAGCCGTCGTTTCTAGCGCGCGACCCGGTCACACAGTCGATCGTCATTTCCAGCCGCACGCGAGCGTCCAGAGGCGAGTCACTGGACCAGTTCGTGAATCGCTACGACGTGGAGATTCACAAGAAGCTCGCGATCGCGTTTGCCTGCATGGTGTTTACGCTCATGGGCCCGCCGCTCGCGCTTCTTTTCCCCACCGGGGGCGTCGGGATGGTGGCGGTGGTGTCGAGCGGAATCTTCGGGATCTACTGGCTGGGTCTGATCGGAGGAGAGTCGCTGGCCGATCGTGATCTGGCCGACCCGGCGGTCGCGATGTGGCTCGCCAACTTCGCGTTCCTCATGGTGGGCCTCCTCCTCGTGAGCCGGATGGGGCACGCGAACGCCCCACTCCGGGGCGGTGGGCTCGACAATTTTGTGAGTGCGTTGCGCACCCGCTTTCGCGGCGCGCGGAGCCACGAGGCCTCGGCATGATACGAATTCTCGATCGGTTCGTCGCCAAGACGTTCCTGCGCAACTTCGGGCTCGTGATTCTGGCGGCCCCACCCCTGCTCATGCTCGGGGACCTCAACGAGAACCTCGACAACTATCTCGACCGCGGGCTGACGCTCAGAGAAGTGGCTCTGGCCTACCTGTACCAACAGCCACTCTTCTTCCAGTGGTCGTTTCCCATTGCCGCGTTGATCGCCACGGTGTTCACCGTGCACGGCATGACGACGCATCGTGAGCTCGTGGCGGCCAAGGCCGGTGGCATCTCGTTCCACCGACTCATTCTGCCCATCGCGCTACTCGGCGTCCTGCTCACGGGCGCCGCGTTGGGACTCTCTGAGCTCATCCCCCGTGGCAATCGAATCTCTGCGGAGATTCTCCGAAGCGAGGATCCCAGGCGATCGTGGCGCTCAGACTTCGTCTACCAGTCTGAAGGCGGGCTGACCTGGCAGGTCGAGCGCCTCACGGTCAGCGACGGGCGCATGGCTGAGGTGGTGATCGAGCGGCCGCCGACCCAGACGACACCCGGACTGCACGTGATCGCCGAAGCAGCAAGCTGGGACTCGATCGACGGATGGACGCTGCGTAGGGGCTACTTCCGAACGCTGTCGCCGAACCGCGAGGAGCACACGCTCGAGTTCGATCGGCTTCGCATGGCCGAGGTGACCGAGAAACCCGAGGAGCTCCTCGAGGCGCCGCGCGAGCCGGACGAGATGACTTACGCCGAGATCGACCGACTCTCGAGGATCCTCGAGAGAACGGGTGGCAACGCTCGTGAGCTCCTGGTGAAACGTGAGCAGAAACTTTCGATCCCGTTTGCTACGCTTGTGGTCATTCTGTTCGGAGCGCCGCTGGCGACCAGCAGCAAGAGGGGAGGCAACGCGTACGGCATCGGCGTGTCCCTCGCCACCCTCCTGGTGTACATCCTGATGATGAAGGTGTCGCAAGCGTTCGGCGAGGCCGGCACCATCGATGCTCTCACCGCCGCGTGGCTACCCAACGTCATCTTCCTGGCGGCGGCGGCCGTTTTGATGGTGCGCGTGAAAACCTAGCCGGCAGCCCGGATGACCTGGCCTCCCCGCCCCACCCTGAGCCGTGCGTTCTACAAGGCTCACGGACTCGGCAACGACTACCTGGTGTTCGAGGAGGGAGACGACTGGGTCGCGACTCCGGAGGCGGTGCGAGCCGCGTGCGACCGCCATCGTGGGGCCGGCTCGGACGGCATCGTCGTATCGCTTCGCGACAGTCCCGGCGGTGCACTGACCGCGCGCATGTTCAATCCCGACGGCTCGGAATTCGAGCGCAGTGGCAACGGCCTACGCATCCTGGCCTCGTACCTGTGGCGACATGGACGTGTGACCGAAGAGCCGTTCAGCGTGAGCGTAGCGGGCGACGTGGTGCAAATGACTATCCACGAGGTTTCCGGCACATTGTATGACGTGTCGGTGGACATGGGGCGAGCGTCGATCGGGCCGGCTTCGGTGGGTCTTGAGTTGGACACGCTGGACGACTCCGGGCGACTGCTCGGCCCAGGCGGGCGAGCGCTTCACGTGGTCCCGGTCTCGGTCGGCAACCCACACATGGTCGTCTTCGTGACCGAGCTGACCGACGATCTCTTCAAGTCGCTAGGCCCCTTCCTGGCCACGCATCCCGGTCTGTCCAACGGCGCGAACGTACAGCTCGCCGTTCCACCCGCGGGTCAGACGGTGCGGATCGCCATCTGGGAACGCGGAGTCGGACCGACCAGCGCATCGGGGACCAGCGCATGCGCGGTCGCGGTTGCGGCTGTCTCGGAGGGACTCATCGGTGCGGGGGAGGTGACGGTGGAGTCGGCAGGTGGCACGCTCCGCGTGTCCGTCACGCCGGACCTCGACGTCGTGCTCCGCGGACCCGTGGAAGAGGTCTGCGAAGGCGCATTAGCCAACTCTTGGAGGTAGCTCGAGACCTCTCGGTGGATCTTCCAACTTGCCACCCTACACGGAGATGCTAGCTTTCTTGGACAACTGAACGGGGCGATTTGAGGTGTATTGCGGCCCGCCGGTCCCATCGGACTCGATGAGACGGCAAACGAGCTAAAAAACCCACGCCTCATCGCGCACGGTCGCGAGAGGCATTTTTCATTGGGGCACCGATGACATCAGGCGCAGGGACCCAGCGCACGAGGGCGGAGCGGATCTCGCTCCTGAGCGAGCACCTTCGGCGGCGGATTCTCGTCCTCGACGGGGCGATGGGGACGATGATCCAGCGCCACTCGTTGGGTGAAGACGACTTCCGGGGAGAACGCTTCGCCGACCACGAGCTCCCGCTCTTTGGGGCGAACGACGTCCTGTGCCTCACGCAGCCCGAGCTCATCCGCGATATCCACGTCGCGTATCTGTCGGCGGGCGCCGACATGATCGAGACGAACACATTCAACGCCACGCGGATCTCGCTCGGTGACTACGGGCTCGAGGAGACCACGCGGGAGATCAACCGCGTGGCCGCTCGACTCGCACGCGCGGCCGCTGACGACGCCGAACGAGCTGACCCCGAGAGGCCTCGATGGGTCATCGGAGCACTCGGGCCCACGAACCGAACCGCATCGATTTCGCCCGAGGTGGGCGATCCCGGCGCTCGGAACGTGACGTTCGACGAGCTGGCTCATGCGTATGCGGAACAGGCCCATGGCCTGCTCGAGGGCGGAGCAGATGTCCTGATGGTCGAGACCGCCTTTGATACCCTCAATGCGAAGGCCGCACTGTTCGCATTGTCCGACGTCCTGAACCAGACGGGTCTGGACGTGCCCGTGATGGTGTCGGGCACGATCACCGACCAGAGCGGTCGAACGCTCTCTGGGCAGACGCCCGAAGCGTTCTTCAACTCGGTATCACACGGCGTCCAACCAGGCCCGGGGAGACGGAGCGGCCTACTGAGTGTGGGACTGAACTGTGCACTCGGTATCGATCAGCTCAGGCCCCACATGGAAGAGCTGTCGAGCGCCGCACCGATCCCGACAAGCTGCTATCCAAACGCAGGTCTGCCGAACGAGTTCGGGGAGTACGACGATACACCCGAGCACATGGCAGCCGTGACCTCGGACTGGGTCGATGCGGGTTTCCTGAACATCGTCGGCGGCTGTTGCGGGACCACCGAGTTCCACATCCAGGCGATCGCAGAAACTGTGGCGGGCCGAGAGCCTCGGAGGCTGCCTGAGATCGCCAAGCGGATGCGACTGTCGGGCCTCGAGCCGGTAACGATCGGGCCGGACTCCCTGTTCGTGAACATCGGTGAGCGGACGAACGTCACGGGCTCCCGCCGCTTCGCCCGCCTCATCCGGGACGACGAGTACGAGACCGCCGTCGACGTGGCCCGAGATCAGGTGCGCGGCGGCGCACAGGTCATCGACGTCAACATGGACGAGGGCCTGCTCGATTCGCCGCCCGCGATGACCCGATTCTTGAACCTGATCGCCTCTGAGCCCGAAATCAGTCGGGTTCCCGTGATGGTGGACTCGTCAGACTGGAAGGTGATCGAGGCCGGACTGAAGACGCTTCAAGGAAAGGGCGTGGTCAACTCGATCTCCCTCAAGGATGGAGAGGACGCATTCCGCGAGAAGGCACGCCTGGTGCGGCGGTTCGGTGCGGCCACAGTCGTGATGGCATTCGATGAGGAGGGTCAGGCAGACACGCCCGATCGGCGTGTCGATGTCTGCCAGAGGGCGTACCGCATCCTGGTGGATGAGGAAGGCTTCCCGCCCGAGGATATCATCTTCGACCCCAACGTCTTCGCGGTCGCCACCGGCATCGAGGAGCACGAGCTGTACGCGATCTGGTTCATCGACGCGGTGCGGAGAATCAAGGAGGCGTGCCCCCATGTGCTTACGAGCGGGGGCATCAGCAACGTGTCGTTCTCCTTCCGTGGGAGCCCCGAGGTTCGAGAGGCGATGCACGCGGCGTTCCTGTACCACGCAATCGATGCGGGTCTCGACATGGGCATCGTGAACGCCGGTGCGCTGCCCGTCTACGATGACATCGATGAAGATCTCCTGAAGACGGTCGAGGATGTCCTCTTCGCTCGAACGTCAGACGCCACAGACGCGCTCACACGAGTCGCTCAAGAGCGGAGTGGGACGAGCGAGACCCGACGCGAGGAGGATCTGTCCTGGCGTGAGCTCGACGTGGAGGCTCGACTCGTTCATGCGCTCGTACATGGTCTGGACCAGTTCGTCGTCGAGGATGCCGAGGAAGCACGGGTGAAGCTACCGCGAGCCCTCGACGTCATCGAGGGACCCTTGATGGACGGCATGAACGTGGTCGGCGACCGCTTCGGTAGCGGACGCATGTTCCTACCACAGGTGGTGAAGAGCGCCCGGGTCATGAAGAAGGCCGTAGGACACCTGGTGCCCTTCCTCGAGGCTGAGAACAGCGGCAGAGCCCACAAGGGCCGGGTGCTCATGGCCACCGTGAAGGGGGATGTCCACGACATCGGCAAGAACATCGTGGGTGTGGTTCTGCAGTGTAACGGCTACGACGTGGTCGACCTCGGCGTCATGGTCCCGGTGGAGAAAATCCTCGAGACAGCTCGCGCCGAGTCCGTGGATATCATCGGACTCTCGGGTCTCATCACGCCGTCCCTCGAGCAGATGGTGCACGTCGCCAAGGAAATGGAGCGCACGGGGTTCGAGCTGCCGCTACTCATCGGCGGGGCGACGACATCCAAGGCCCACACTGCGCTGAAGATCGAGGGGTGCTATCAGGGTGCCACGGTGTACGTGCTCGACGCGTCGCGCGCCGTCGGCGTCGTGTCCGCGCTACTCGACGACGAGCGGCGGCCCGAGCTGCTCAAGAAGGTTCGCGCCGAGTACGAGGCAGAGCGCGTCCGAAGGGCTGCGCGCGGAGCGCGCAGGCCGTTGCTTAAGTTGGAGGAAGCCCGTGCCCGTGCCGATCGGACGGTCGCCGAGGCACCTCCACCGGCAGCGCCGGCCCAGGCCGGGATCCACGTGACTGACGCCTCGATCTCCCAGCTGCGCCCTTACATCGACTGGACCCCGTTCTTCCAGGCCTGGGAGCTCGCCGGGAAGTACCCAGCGATTCTCGATGACCCCGTCGTGGGAGAACACGCGACGAGTCTCCTCAGTGACGCTGAGACGCTATTGGCGCGTCTTGAGCGAGACGGCCTGCTCCGAGCCCGCGCGGTAGTCGGCATATTCCCGGCCAATGCGCGCGGTGACGACGTCGAGATCTACGAGGACGATTCGCGGGAGAAGGTTCGCGCCGTCATGCACGGTCTCAGGCAGCAGTTCGCCAAGGATGGCCGGTCCAATCGGTGCCTGTCAGACTACGTCGCCCAGGTCGACTCGGGCACTCCCGACTGGATCGGCGCGTTCGCGGTCACCGCAGGGCTCGGAGTGGACGAAGTCGTACGGGCCTATGAGGAAGCCGATGACGACTACTCCGCGATCCTGACCAAAGCGCTTGCGGATCGTCTCGCGGAGGCTCTGGCCGAGTATATGCACCAGAGGGTCCGCACACACCTGTGGGGCTCGGTGCCGGACGAGTCGCTCACCAGCGCTGAGTTGATCGGCGAAGACTACGCCGGAATCCGGCCTGCTCCGGGCTACCCGGCCTGTCCCGATCACACGGAGAAGGGCACGATCTTCGCTCTGCTCGACGCATCGGCCACGTTAGGCGTTGAGCTCACCGAGAGCTACGCCATGATGCCGGCTGCCTCCGTGAGCGGCTGGTACTTCGCCCACCCGTCCGCGGCGTATTTCGGCGTCGGGCGCATCGGCCGGGACCAAGTTGAGGACTACGCCGGACGGAAGGGCTGGTCCATGGAGAAAGCGGAGCGATGGCTCGCACCGAGCCTCGGATACGATCCGGAAGACAACCGATGAGATCGCTGATCGACGATGGCCGTGTGCACGTCTTCGACGGAGCGATGGGGTCGGTTCTGTATGCCCGCGGGGTCTTCGTGAACGTGTGTTATGACGAGTTGAATACCAGGAAGCCGGAGCTCGTCAGGCAGGTTCACGAGGAGTACGTCGCGGCTGGCGCAGAAATCTTGGAGACCAACACGTTCGGCGCCAACCCCGTAAAGCTCTCGTCCTTCGGACTCGAAGGGTCGACCGAGGAGATCAATGAGGCCGCCGCGGTGCTGGCTCGCGATGCTGCCGGGGGCGCCGCGGTCGTCGTGGGAGCAATCGGGCCCCTCGGCATCCGCATCGAGCCGTGGGGACCCACGGCGGTGGAGGAGGCTGCTGCCTTCTTCCAGCGCCAGGTGAACGGACTCCTCGCAGGGGGCGTCGATGGCTTCGTGCTCGAAACGTTCTCAGACTTGAGCGAGCTGTCGTGCGCTCTCGCAGCGATCCGCGATGTGACCGATCTGCCGGTGGTCGCTCAAATGACCGTCGGCCGAGGTGGGAAGACCGCCTACGGGCACGAGCCGATTCAGATCGCCCGGGAACTCACCGAAGCCGGCGCCGACGTCATCGGTCTCAACTGTTCCGTCGGCCCGGCCGTGATGCTCGACGCCATTGAGGAGATGGCGGAGGTCACGACGTTGCCTCTCATCGCGCAGCCGAACGCAGGGCTACCTCGCACCGTCCGGGATCGCAAAATCTACTTGGCGAGCCCCGAGTACATGGCGCAGTACGCCCGTCGCATGATCGACGCGGGCGTCCGGTTCGTGGGCGGTTGCTGCGGAACTACGCCCGACCACATCCGGCATATCCAGAACGCGGTGCGATCGGTCCAGCCTCGAACCACGACCGTGACGATTCCCGACGTGACCCGGGGCGCTCGAGACTCCGTCGAGCCGGTGGCTTTGGCAGCCAGGTCGGCGTGGGGTCGGAAGCTCTCGAGGGGCGAGCCCGTCGTATCCGTCGAGATCCTGCCCCCGCGCGGGTGGGACCGTAGCGCCCTTGTTGAGCCGGCACGAAGCCTCAGGGTCGCCGGCGTCGATGCGCTCGGACTCGTGGACAACCCGCGCTCGGTGAGCCGCATGGGAGCGCTCTCGGCCGCACTTATTGTGGAGCGCGAGGTCGGCATCGAGGCGCTCGTCCACTACACCTGCCGCGACCGCAACATGCTCGGAATGATCTCCGATCTCTTGGGCGTCGCAGCCGCCGGCGTGCGCAATCTCTTGGTCGTGAGCGGGGACCCGCCTCTGCAGGGGCCCTACCCCGACGCTACGGCCGTCTTCGACATCGACTCGATCGGGCTCACCCACGTGGTGGACAGCCTCAACCGAGGCGTCGACCCCGCTGGCAACTCGATCGGCCCGCCGACGGAGTTCGTGCAGGGCGTCGCAGCGAACCACGGGGCGGTCGACATGGAGCGCGAGGTCACGCGTTTCGGATACAAGGTCGAGGCCGGAGCAGCCTTCGCCGTGACGCAACCGGTTTTCGATCCCGAGGCGCTCGAGCGATTCCTCGAGAAGGTGGCGGATAGCCCGATCCCCGTAATCGCTGGGATATGGCCTTTCCTCAACCTGCGGAACGCGGAATTCCTGGCCAACGAGGTCCCTGGTGTGGTTGTTCCCGAGGAAATCGTGGAGCGCATGCGCACCGCACAAGGCTCGGGCGAGGAAGCCGCGCTCGAGGAGGGAGTACGCGTCGCGGTCGAAATGATCGAAGCGGTGCGCCCGATGGTGCAGGGCTTTCACCTGAGCGCGCCGAGCCGCCGGGTCGACGTCGCGCTCCGGGTACTGAGAGAGGCTGGAGTGAGCCCCACGGCCTAGGGAACCTCTGCGAGACCCCTATGCGCGGCGTGCCCTACTTGTGCAGAGGTTCCCAACGCGGCCGTTCCGAGGACTCCGGCCGGTGCCGTGCGAACGGCTAGATTCGCTCCAGAACCCGACGTAGCCGGCGGGCAACACCTCTGTTTCCGAGGTTGCTCACGTACACTTTGTCTGCCCCGATCCGACGCAGCTCGCGAATCGATCGGGCGCAGATATCCTCGGCGGTCATCCCCGCCCCGAAGTCCCGCGTGACTGCTTCCGCCGGAACCGGGAAGAAGTCGCCGAGCTGGGACAGCGTCACCGGGTTGGCACTTCGATACAAGAAAACCCCAAAGACGAGCGGCACCTTCGACGGGGCCCGATCCATGGCAGCGAGGAAGCGCTCGACGTCGTCCAGCGAGTGATCCGATACGACTTGAGTGAGGGCGAAGTCGGCGTGGGCGTCAGGAGCGGTCAGGAAGCCTACCTGCTCCATCGGGTCACGGTGCGGGTTCGCCCATCCACCGAGCACCAGCTCCGGCAGGCGCCTTCTCAAGATCTCCCGGAGGTCCCGCCCATGCGGGACGCACCGCTCCCGCCCGACCGACTTGTCACCACCGAGGACGGTGAGCGTGTCGAAGCCCTGCGCGGAAGCCCGCGACGTGAACATCTCACAATATTCCAGCGAGTGCTTCGCCGTCAGAATCGGGACGATCCGGCGCACGTCTACGTCTTCGTCGACGTTGGCTCCGACGTGGGCCAGATTCTCCTCCTCAGCTGCCCCCACCGCGTTGTCCGTCAGAAACACGAACAATTCGTCCGCAGTGAGCCGGCTGATCGAGTGATGAAGATCGATCCACGCGCCCATCCCGTCGGAGCCTTCCAGGTCCGTGCGAGGCGGTCGAAGCTCTACCGCAACCACGGGGCCCGGCTCAGCCAAACGATCGAGCAGCAATGCCTGTCGGTCGCCGGCCTCGTCTGTCATGGCACGTGCCCCACGAGGCTCTCGACGTCCTCGGCGCCGGTGGGGAGATCACCTGTGAGGATCTCGCACCCAGTCTCGGTTACGAGGACGTCGTCCTCGATCCGAACGCCGATTCCGGAGAAGCGATCGGCTCCTCCCTCGAGGTGCCCCGGTCGAAAATAGAGCCCCGGCTCCACCGTGAAGACCATCCCAGCCTCGAGGACTCGCGGCGTTCCGGAGCGAATGTAGTCGCCGGGGTCATGGACATCGATTCCCAACCAATGCGAGGTCCGATGCGGGAAGTACGGGCGATACGCGTCCCCTTCCACGAGCACTTCCACCGAACCCTCCAACACCCCCAAGCTCACCAAGCCTTCAGTGATGGCTGCGACCGCCGCTCCGTGAACGTCCTGAAGCGCCACCCCCGGAGCGACCTTAGCAATCGCTGCGCCGTGGGCTGCTTCCACAACTTCGTACACGTCGCGCTGGATCGCTGAGAAGCGACCGTTCGAGGGGTAGGTTCGGGTCACATCACCGTTGTACAGACGGACTTCCGCACCGGCGTCGACGAGTACGAGCGCGCCACCGCCGATGGTCGCGGAGTTGGCGACGTAGTGAAGCACACACGCGTTTTCCCCCGAGCCCACGATCGTCCCGAAGCACGGGCCGGCCGCACCCGCCCTACGAAACCCACCTTCTATCGCGGCCTCTACATCCCACTCACCCGTTCCGGGATGGATCGCAGCGGCCCCTGCCCGATGGCCCTCGAGAGTCACCGCGACCGCAGTCCTGATGCACTCTACTTCGGCGGGGTCCTTGCGCAGACGGAGTTCGTCCAGAATTTCCCCGGGATCCACGACCCCACGTGGACCTAGGCCCTTTCGTGCTCCGCGTGTCCTGGCGTCGGCGAGCGCTTCGGTGACGTAGCGCCCCACGCCGTCTCCCGCCCTTGCTCGATACTGGATGAGCCGGGCCCCCTCGAGCAAGGCGGGTAGCCGGGCTTCCAGTTCCGTCGTCGAATAACACTCGTCGGCCCCGGTGCGCTCCTTCGCCTCCTCCGGACCCAGTCGCGGGCCAGCCCACAATTCAGCGTCGTGGTCTCGCGGTAGTACAAAGAGCACGAAACGCGGCTCCGGTCCGCCCAACAGGAGCGCCACCGCGCCCTGCTCCTCCAGCCCGGTCGTGTAGTAAAGCTCGCTGTCGGGTCGATATCGGTGCTCGGTGTCACGCGATCGATATGACATGGGTGCTGACGGCAGCAGCATCGCGCCGTCGCCCAACGCCTCGATGACCGCCGAGCGGCGTCGCTCGAAAACGTGCCCCGGGGTGACGCCTGTGGAGGGATGTCGCAACATGTGGGCAAAATAGCCGGGGATCGCAGGCGACGGCACCCCATTCGGGGCGCGCGATCCGCGACCAAACGGTACTATTCGAACGTGCGAAACATACTGTTGGCCCTCGTCTTCTACCTCGCCGCGGGAGCAGACCTTACCGCGCAGAGCGTGCGTGGCGTGGTCTTCGAGGAGAACACCGAAACCCCGATCGCCGGGGCGATGGTGGTGTTGATCGACGTCAACGAAGGGCCCGTCGACCGCGCCTTGACCAACGTAGCCGGCGACTTCCAGACGAGTGCCGACCACCCCGGACGATACCGCATCCGCGTCGATCGGATCGGGTACGCGAGCCTGACAACGGACACTTTCGACGTAGGGGTCCAGGGCGCCGTCCGGCGGATCGAGGTTCCGATCGAGCCCGTCCGACTCCGCGGGCTGGACGTTTCTGGGGGACGCCGCTGCGAGGTCCGACCCGAGGACGGGCGAGTCACCGCCCGCGTGTGGGCCGAAGCGCGGAAGTCTCTGGAAGCCGCTGCCTGGACGCAGTCTACCGGCGTGTACCGGTACACGCTGCTTCACTACGTCCGTGACCTGGACCGGGACGGTGAAAGGATCATGAAGGAGGAACGCGAGTTCATCCGCGGATCAGTCGAGGCGCCCTTCCAGAGCCTCCGAGGGGATGAGTTGGCGGCCCGGGGCTTCGTGTATACCCAGCCTGATTCAGGGACTTTCTACTACGCCCCCGACGCAGAGGCCTTCCTCTCCGATGCGTTCCTCGACACTCACTGTCTCCAGCTCAGGTCGGTGCGGGACGGATCGCTCGGGTTGGGCTTCCAGCCGATCGAGGGTCGGGACCTACCCGAGATCGAAGGCGTTCTGTGGCTCAACCTGGAAACGGCGGTATTGGAACGGCTGGAGTTCTCGTACGTGAACGTTCCCGGCATCCGCAATCTCGACGGGCCCGGGGGTGAGGTCTCCTTCACGCGACTCCCGGACGGGACGTGGATCGTGCGCGACTGGTGGATCCGCATGCCTCTGCTGGACCGAGTATTGGGGCAAGTCCGGCGCGTAGGATATCGAGACGAGGGTGGCGTGGCGTGGCGGGTCACCGATCGAACCGGCACGACCGTACTCGAGGCCTCGACCGCGACGATTACCGGTTCGGTCATGGACTCGATACGGATGGTGCCTGTCGAGGACGTCACTGTCCGCGTGGGTGGCACCGGTGAGGTCGGCGACCCTCGTCCCGACGGCTCATTCCTCCTTCCAGGGCTAGCGGGCGGGCTGCACCGACTCGTGGTGCGGCATGCGCTTCTCGACACGCTGGGGCTCCCGGCTCCCGCCGTGCTGGTGAACACCGTCCTCGGCGAAATGGTACACGTGACCCTACGGGTGCCCACGTTGGCCGACGCTCTGTCCGCGGTTTGTGGACCGGCTCGGCGGCAGACGTCGCCCCTGTTGGGGCGGGTGGTCGGCCCCGACGGCCTCCCTCGAGCGGAGGCCAGCGTAAAGTTGGGCTGGCTGGCCGAAACCCGGTTCGCGCCGAATAGAATCGCCATTCCTGCTGGGCCGGATGGGCACGCCGAAAAGGAGTGGACGTTTGTCCAAGAGGGAGAGTTCATGACCGTGCAGACGCAAACGGACCCGCGCGGTATCTTCTTGCTGTGCGGCGTTCCGCACGGATCGAGCCTGAGGTTGGATGTGTGGATTGGAGACGGACTCCCTCAGTCGAGCAGTCCGGTGGTTCAAGCGGGGGCCGGGGTGGCTCTCATCATCGTGGAAATCGACGAAGGCAGGTAACCGTGTCACGAACCCAAAGTGTGGTGCCAATCGTAACGGCGCTGATGTCGCTGGTTGCCGGTCCGTTGGTCGCGCAAGATCCGGACTCCGCCGTAGCGATCGACCCGATCCTGGTCCGAGTGCTTCGGAGCACCGTCGGCACAGGGACGCCGCAGTCGATCTCCATCGCATCGGGATCGGAGCTGACCCGCTCTACAGCCGGCGCGTTTCTCGAGCAGGCGTTGCGTGCGGTACCCGGGATCCAGATCCAGAACCGCTTCAACCTGTCGGTCGGGGAGCGCATCTCGATTCGAGGGTTCGGTAGTCGGGCGCAGTTCGGCATCCGCAGCATTCGAGTGCTGGTCGATGGGATCCCGGCGACGCTACCCGATGGACAGGCCACCCTCGACCACCTCGACCTGGCGGGACTCGGTAGGGTCGAGGTGCTACGGGGTCCGTCGGCCGCGCTTTACGGAAATGCCGCGGGGGGCGTGCTGCACTTCCGAACGCTGGAGCCGGCGCTCGTGCCCGCCGCTGCCTCTGTGCGGACGACGTCAGGCTCGAACGGGCTGCAGACGTGGCAGGGGGTCGTGTCGGGGCAGGCTGGAGACGCCGGATACAGGGTCGGCTTCTCCCGACTCACGTTCGACGGCTTCCGTAGGAATCCAGTCGCCGACGACGGCAGCGTATACGGCGGTGCGACCCGGTCGGTCGTGAACGCGGCGCTGACGCTACCCATGGCGGGCGGCAGCCTGAGGCTTATCGCCAACGGCGTGGACCTGAGCGCCGAGAACCCGGGATCGGTCTCCGCGACGAGTCTGGCCGCAGGGGAACGTGGGGCCGCCTTCTTCAACGTGTCCAGCGGCACACGAAAAGACATGAAGCAGGGACAGGCCGGCGCGACCTGGACCGGCCCGCTTGCCGGAGTAGATGCCGAGATCTCGACGTGGGTCGTCAAGCGAGAGCTCGACAACCCGATTCCGGGAAGGGTCATCGACATCGACCGGCACGCCGGCGGGGTGCGAGCGCTGTTCCGCGGCCAGACCGACGTCGAAGGCGGCACCTTCGGTAACGGGGCAGGCTTCGAGGCGGAGTGCCAGCGCGACGCGCGCAGCAATTGGGGGAACGATGGAGGCGAAAGGACCGACCTTCGTCTGCTGCAGCTCGAGCGCGTCCGAAGCGGTGGCCTCTTCGTTCAGGGGCGACTCGACCTCGATTCCGGCGTTTCGTTTTTGGGTGGCGTGCGTTACGACCGACTCCGCTTCACGGCCGACGATCGGCTCATCAACGCCAGCAACCCGGACGACTCGGGCAAGCGGCTGATGGACGCGCTGAGCCCGTCGGCCGGCTTCGTGATCGACGCGGGTCGTGATCTCGAGGTGTTCGGGTCAGTCGCGAGCTCATTCGAGACTCCCACCACGACCGAGCTCGTAAACCGTCCCAGCGGTGCCGGTGGCTTCAACCCCGACCTGGAGCCCCAGAAGGGCTTCTCGGTCGAGGCCGGTGTTCGGGGACGCGCCTGGGAAGACGCGTCGTTCGAGCTCGCACTCTTCCAGACAAAGCTCACAAATGAGCTGGTGCCCTTCCAGGTCCCTTCGGATCCAAGCCGGGACTACTTCCAGAACGCCGGTAAGTCGACCCACCGTGGGTGGGAGGTAGCGTTCGATAGCCGCCTCGGCTCGAACGCGTCAGCGCGGATCGCATACACGCGGGTGAACGGGAGCTTCGACGAGTTCGTCACGGACGAAGCCGACTACTCGGGCAACAAGATCCCTGGTCTCGCCCCACATCGGATCGACGGCCTCTTCCAGGCTGAATTCGACGTGGTGTACCTCGAGCTGAGGGGCCTCTTCCAGGACGACATCCCGGTTGATAACGAGGGGGAGTTCAGCTCGGAGTCGTTCTTCGTGGCAGACGCCCGCCTAGGGCTCGACGGCTTCGTTATCGGGGGGATCGAGGCGTCCCCGTTCGTTGCGGTCCAGAACGTGTTCGACGTCACGTACACCAGCTCGGTGGTCGTCAATCACGTCCGTGGCCGCTTCTTCGAGCCGGGCCCCAGCCGGACCTTCCTGATCGGGGCTGGGATCACCGTGGGTCGCTGAGGGCGCTTGCCAGCACGTAGCCCCAGCGCTCCGACCCCTCCGGCCGCGCCGCTTCGCGCCGTTTCTCGGGGCATGGGTCTCCTGCTCCTCTTGGCCGCGATATCTCCGGGCTGGATCTCGGCCCAGGCGTCGCGCGACGACGGCATCCGCATCGGCCTTGCTGTCGGCGGCATCAGTACCGTAGGCGTAGTCGTCGAGTTCTTCGATGGCAATTACGGCATCGATCTCACCGTGGGCACGTGGTCCTTCCGGGACATCAGTGTGTCCGCCGTCGGGAAGCGCTACGTGGGTGACCATGCAGCCCGCCCCTTCCTGGGCCTGGGGCTTTGGTTAGCCGCGGCGAACCCCCCCGACGGTCGCCAGGGCTTCGCGTTGGTTCTCAGAGCACCGGTCGGCCTCGACTGGAGCGTCACCGACGACCACGCCATCGGCGCTGCCGTGAATGTGAGCAAGGCCTTGTGGGTAAGGCGCACCGACCCCGAGGACGACCTGCCGCTGACGGGACGAATCGTGCCGCTCCCCGGCGCCTATTATCGGTGGGCGAAGCGCTAACCTGGGCCGGTCACCACTCCTCGGGTTCGTCCCAGGTCTCAGACCAAAACTTCCGCTCCTCCTCGTCGATTTCCTCGAAATCGAGAGGGTCTCGCTCCTCCGCCATCAGCGCGCCCGTGTCGATGATCTCCTCGATCGCCGCATCATCCACGATGGGCATCCGCCGCCCGACCCGCTCGTGAAGACGCACCCGCAGGCTGATGCCGGCGGCAAACGCGAGGACCGTCAGGCCGGCCCAAAAGACGAACCAGAACAGCGTGAGCATGGCGAGAGGGTAAGGCCACCGACGTCGCCACGCGACCGACCCTCAGCCTCTGGGACGGTCTCGGCTAGTCGATGGGGCTCATCCCTGCGTACTTGAGGCCGCTTCCTGTATTGAACAGGACGACCTCGTCGCTCTCCTCGATCAGGCCCTTCTCCATGAGCATCGGCACGGCAGCGGCAGTCGCGCCGCCTTCAGGCGCCGCAAAGATGCCGGTGTCCGAGCCAATCTTCTCGACCCACTCGGCCATCGTGTGATCGGGGACGGCCACAGCCCCGCCTCCCGACTCTCGCAGGGCGCGAAGGATGAGGAAATCGCCCACCGCACCCGGGACCCGAAGACCCGCAGCGTAGGTGGACGCGCCCTCCCAGGTCTCCGCGGAGTCGTGGCCCGCTTCCCATGCACGGACCATGGGCGCACACCCGGCGGCCTGAACCGTGAACATCTTCGGACGCTCGGCACCGATCCAACCGAGCCGTTCCATCTCATCGAATGCCTTCCACATGCCGATAAGACCGGTGCCGCCACCGGTCGGATATACGATCGCGTCTGGAAGCCTTCCTCCGAGCTGCTCGAAGAGCTCATACCCCATCGTCTTCTTTCCCTCGACGCGATACGGCTCCTTCAGGGTCGACAGGTCGAACCACCCGTGCTCCTCGACTCCCTGTTTCACGACACGCCCGCAGTCGCTGATGAGGCCCTCCAAGAGCTGGACATCCGCGCCCAGGGCGGCCATCTCTTCGAGGATCGGAGCGGGCGTATCATTCGGGACGACCACGTGTACCGGAACGCCTGCTGCGGCCCCGTAGGCAGCGGCGGCACTGCCTGCGTTTCCCGCCGAGGGAAGGGCGAGTTCCTCGGCACCCAGCTCGATCGCACGCGATACCGCCAGGCAAAGCCCGCGCGCCTTGAAGCTCCCCGTCGGGTTCTGGCCCTCGTCCTTCACCCAGACGCGCCCAACGCGGAGTCGGTCCGCGATCCGAGGTGCGTCGACGAGGGGAGTCCACCCTTCCCCGAGTCGTATCTGAAATGCCCGATCACGAACCGGAAGGACTTCCTCGTAGCGCCAGAGGTCCGCACTTCGGCACGCGACCGCCTCGGGTGTAAATCGCCCTTTGATGGACTCGAGGTCGTACCGCGCGAAGAGCGGCTTGCCTGATGCGGACAGTCCTATGCGTTGCTCGCTTTCGATGTGCTCCCCCGTGCCCATGCACTCGAGGTGCGAAGCTCCGGGCAAGCGCTCGTGGTCGATCATGGGGTCTCGTTCTCATCTGGTTCAGGAAGTGTGATGTGGTCGGGCCTCTCACCGCGGAGAATTCGCACGCCGGCCGCAAGAGCGATGACCGCGAACGGCAAGAGCCACAGGGGTGGTGGCGCCTCCGGATCAGCAAAGCGGTCCCTCAGGCTCGGCACCGACGCCAGCACCACGATGGTACCGTTGTTGAGCAGATGCATCAGAATTCCGACCCAGATCGAACCGGTCCGCCAGACCGCCCAAGCGATGACGATACCCAACGTCGCGGTCGGGAGGAACCGGATCACCGTCTCGAACGAAAGGTGGAAGGCACCGAAGACGAGGCCATTGAGGAGTACGAAGCGCCACGGGGCGAGGGACTTCGTTCCGCCGAGTAAGACGCCCCGAAATACGAATTCCTCGCAGATCGCGGGTGTCACAGCCAGGAGAATGAGGAGCCAGGCGAGACGACCCGCTGAATCCGCGGTGATCAAGTCCTCTAGGCCTTCGAGCAGCTCCCACGGAATCGGGATCACAAAGCTCTGCAACCAACCGATGAGCCACGCGGCAGGTGTCGCCCCGGCAATCAGCAGCAGGGCACCGACAAGACCCCTCCGGGACGGCCGGGACAACGACAACGTCTTGTGTGCGTCGAAGCCACCGACGCGGACGAAGAGGACCGCGGGAATGAAAAGCAGGAACCACTCGGCGGCCAACAAACCGCGCTCGCCCAACCGCACCTGGAGCTGAGTACCGACGTAGAAGAAAAGAACGGCTACGAGCGCGACGAAACCCATCGCCTGCTCTGGCTTGAGCTGCGCGCCTCGTCGCTCCTTGATGCGATCCCACCAGGTGCCCCGAGCCGCTTCGCTGTCGTCCCCGGAAGTCCCGAAGAGCACATGCTCGTTGCCGAACGCCTGTGCCGCGAAATACAGAGCGCCCGCCGCGTAAAGACCCGTCGAACCCAACACCAGCACCGCAGTGACGACGTCGGCATCACCGGTCATGAGCTGCTGGAAGAAGAATGACACACCCGCGACCGGGGTCACGGCGAGGAGCGGTCCGAACTCGATACCCGGGAAGATGGGCAGCATGGCCGGTATCAAGACGAGCATGTAGACCGGGGTCAGCGCATTTTGGGCTTCCTTGAAGGAGCTCGAGCGAACTGCGATGCCCAGGAAGAGCGCTCCGAACAACACCGCCAGAGGCACCAGGGTGAGGAAGATCACCACGACGGAGCCCAGCGGGATCGAGACCTCGAGCCCGATCACTCCTGTGATCTGCAGCACACCGGTTTGAAACGTCAGCAGCATGCTTCCCAGGTTGAGGCCGGCGGCGACAATCCCGATCAGCGCGACCGTGACGAACTTCCCAGCGACCACTGCGCTTGGCGGAACCGGTGCGGTGAGAAGCGTTTCGAGAGTGCCGCGCTCCTTCTCGCCCGCCGCCAAGTCGATCGCGGGATAGAACGCACCCAGGAGCATGATGATCACCAGAAGGAGCGGGAGAATCCGACCCAGGGTGTAGCCTCCCACCTCCTCTGGTCGCGCAATCGACGAGTCAGCGATGCTGATGGGCCGGGCAAACGTCGAGGGGAGGCCACGGTCCGAGAGTCGGCGCGCCAGGAGCGTGTCGCGCCAGGCGCCGAGCACCGAGTTGAGCTCGCGATGGCCTCGCTGAGACCGATCGGAGACGGCGTCGAAAAGGACCGTGACATCCCGGGTTCCGTCCGCACCAGCCGGAGGACCGAAGAGGGCGATGGCCGACACCGAGTCGAGGCGGATCGCCCGCTCCGGGTCACCGAGGACGGTGACGAGATCCAGATCCGGGCTCTGCTCCACGAGGTCCAGGAGCTCGGGCGGCGGCTCGCCCATCACCGCGACGCGGGCGCCGTCGGAGGCCAGGTTCCTCATGCCGAGGAGCAAGAGCTGCTCGCTCACGATGAGCAGGACCGGGTAAAGAAGTACCGGGACCACCACCATCATGAGTAGCGTCCGCCGGTCGCGGAGCGTCTCCCGCAGCTCCTTCACGCAAACGATCCACCACGCGCTCACGGACCTGCCTCGTTGCGGTCCGCGGCCTGCTCCCCCGATACGAGGATCAGAAACGCCCGAGCCATGTTCGTCGCACCGGTCCGCTCGATCAGCTCGGAGGGACGACCCTCAGCCACTAACTCGCCGTCTCTGAGCACACCCACGCGATCCGCGAGGAGCTCGACCTCCTCCATCTGGTGCGTCGAGAACAGGATAGCCTTTCCGCGATCGCGTTCTCGGGCGATGAACTCGTATATGGTCTGTCCGCTCAACACGTCGAGGCCCAGCGTCGGCTCGTCCAGAATCAGCGCGGGTGGATCATGCACGAGGGACCGCGCCAACGAGACGCGCTGACGTTGACCCGTCGACAGCCGGCCACAGTAGCGATGCTCGAAGTCCGTGAGGCCAAAAAGATCGACCAATTCATCCAAGCGGTCCTCGAGCACGTCTCCCGAAAGACCATGGAGCTCCCCGAAATACGCTACGAGCTCTCTGGCGCTCAGCCGCTCATAGAGGCCCATCGAGGCCGCGAGAAACGCCATGCGGCGGCGCGCTTCGATGGGCTGCTCCACGACATCCACGTCGAAGATCGACGCCGTTCCTTCGTCGGGCGCCAGGAGCGTAGCCAAACAACGCAGCGCGGTGGTCTTGCCGGCCCCGTTCGGCCCCAGGAGTGCGTAGACCTCTCCCGGCTCGACCCGAAGCGTCAGAGAGCTGACCGCTGTCAGTGTGCCGTACCGCTTGGTGAGACCGTCGAAACGAATCATCGTCAGATTGGGGGCGAACACGCAGTAGGCTTGCCGGGTAGTTAGGCGAGGCTAGCGGGTAGGGATGGCCCTGCGCCAGTGGTATCGGCGTAAAGCCCGCCAACCCGTGTGGCGACTGGAAGATCGACATTCGTAGAAGCAACCCTCGACCGCGCTCGACACGTCGAACGGGACGTCATGCATAGTCACTCCGATGGACGCTCCGAGAGCCAACTCATCCGCCTGGCGGCGGACGGCGAGGCCCGCGCGATCCGGACGCTGTACGACAGGTACGCGCCCCGGGTTTACGCGGTCGTGCGTCGTATCGCAGGAGACGACGATTTGGCGCAGGACTACGCGCAGGAAGCGTGGATCCGCGCGATCCGCGCGCTGCCGACCTTCCGGGGCGACGCTCGCTTCTCCACGTGGCTCCACCGTATCGCGGTGAACTCCGCGCTTCAGGCACTGCGGAAGTCCGAGACACGGAAAAAGCGGGAGGGGCCGGTCCCTGACCAGATACCGGTGGCGCCCCAACTCGGTGACGCGCTGCTGCAAAAGCAGCTCGAAGGCGCGCTCGACACGCTGCCCGAGGGCATGCGCCGAGTTCTGATTCTGCATGATGTCGAGGGCTACACGCACGAAGAGATCGGAGATACCCTCGGGGTCACCTCCGGCACATCTAAATCACAGCTGTTCAAGGCTCGAGCCAAGATGAGAGACATGCTCACCAGCCTGGACGGTGCATCGCAGGAATATGGAGCAGAAGCATGGAGCATCTAAACTCTGAGACGCTCGCGAGGCTGGTAGACAACGCCCCGGCGCCGGAACAGGCCACACACCTCGCCGAATGCGACATCTGCACGTCCGAGCTGGTCGCATTCCGAGAGCAGACCGAAGCGCTCGGTAGCCTTCCGGAGATCCTGCCTCCGATGGGGGACTGGCAAGTCCTCGAGGCTCGACTCCGATCAGAGGGCCTCGTGGAGGATGCGGGGATGTTCCAGCGACTGGGTCTGGCGCGGACGCCCGCCTGGATGCGCGCCGCTGCTGCGGCCGTGCTCTTCCTGGGTGGGACCGCGATGGGGGCCGCGATGACGTCCGGCACCTCGCAGGGTCTGCCTGGCGGTATCGGCTCGGGCACGGACGTTGCGCTCTTCGCGAGCGGTGGCACCACTGTCGAAGACGCCGCCCAGGCCGTGCGTGTGGCCGAGCGCACTTACATGAACGCGATCGCCCGGTTACGCGAGCAAATGCGGATCGAGTCGGGCCTTGAGTCGGGTGTGGACCCCATGAGCCGCTACGCCGCCCTGGAGCATTTGGTGGCGGTCAGCCAGGCGGCCGTGAGGCAAGCTCCTGGGGACCCATACCTCAATGGCATTCTGGCCTCGGTGCTCGGCGAACGGGAAGCGACGGCTCGCATGGTGTCGAGGACGGACAATTGGTTCTGATGATAAAAATCGTGCTGCGGTCGGCGCTTATCGCGCTCACCCTGGGTCTCGCGCCGCTCTCTCTGGTCGCTCAGAGGGCCGAGGCGCCCCAGGGCTGGATCGGCATCTCATTCCAAGTTGCGACGACCACAGGGGTGCGTGGATCCACGGTCGTTACGGTAACCGAGGTCAACCGCGGCAGCCCGGCCTACGATGCCGGCTTGCGGTCGGGAGATCGGCTCATCGCGATCAATGGCGTGCGTGACGCGCGCGGCTTCAACAACCTCGCGGACCGGCTGCATCTGGACCCGGGCGACGAGGTACATATCACGTTCACCCGGGACGGGCGACGTCATCAGGTCGACCTGCGTGCTGCCGACCGTGCGACAAGCACAGTGACGGGACCCCGCGTCAGGTTGAGGTTCCAGCCTGACTCGATGGTCGAGTCGATGTTCCGAGCCATGGATTCCTTGCGGCTGCGGCTCGTGGAGGCCCGTGAGGGTGGCATCCGCGTGGTGCGGTCGCCGGAAGGCGTCTCGACCATCACGGTCCTGGAACCTCAATTTTCGGAGGCCGCTCGGGAGCGTACGACTGAACTGGCGCGCAACGCCAATCGTTGGCGCTTCCCGGACCCAGATGATTTCGTAAACGTCTGGCTGGGGCGCGAGGTCACCGCACCGTTCGAGTTCTTCGTGTTCCGTGGGGAGCAGAACGACTCGCTGGAGCGGGAGATGGACGAGCTCAATGACGCGATTCGGCAACTCCAAACTGCGGAGCGTGACCGCGTGGGTGAGCTCCGCCGCACGACGGAGGACCTGAGGCGGGCGTCTGAGCGAGACTCGGAGCTCCGACGAGTTCGCACTTCCTTGGAGGAACTGTCATGGCGCTCTAGCGAGCTCAGGACAGCCATGGAAGAGGCCGCGCGCACGACGGCTGAAGCGGCATATGCGGCTGCAGCTCTTAGAGTCGCACCAGGCAATGTGGGTCGGTCCCCAGAACGCAGCTTTGGGCCGCTCACGCCGTACCTGTTGGGTCAAAACATGGCCGCGGGAGCAAAGGTCATTGACCTCCGCCCCGGGCTGGCTGAGTACTTCGAAGTGGAGGGCGGCGTTCTCGTCGTCGAAGTCCCTGAACGGACACCCGCGGCGATCGCGGACATCCGGGCCGGCGACGTAATCACGAGAATCGACCAGGTCGTGATTCGGTCGGTGCAGGACCTCAGACTAGGCCTGTCACGAGCCGACGAGACGATCCCGGTCACGCTCATCCGGCAGGGCGCGAGCATCCAGGTGCTGCTGAGACGCTGACGGTCGGGGCACCGGTGGACCAAATGGCCGAGAGGGCCGGAGCCACTGGCTCCGGCCCTCTCTTATCGGGCGGATCAGATGTGGCGGCGGCTTCGCTACTCGTAACGCAGCGCGTCGATCGGGTCGAGGAGCGCGGCCCTTCGGGCTGGCCAGATGCCGAAGAAGAGTCCAATACCCGCGCTGAAGCTGATCGCTATAAAGACGGCCTGCGGCGCGACAGCGGTCTCCCACTGGGCCACCCGCGTCATGAGTTCCGAGGCGCCATAGCCGACCGCTACACCCAGGATACCGCCCAGGACGCACAGGAAGAGCGCCTCGACGAGAAACTGTATCATGATCGCTCGACGGGTCGCGCCGAGCGCCTTTCTGACCCCTATCTCCCGCGTCCGCTCGGTCACGGAGACGAGCATGATGTTCATGATGCCGATGCCGCCGACGAGTAGGCTCACTCCGGCGATTCCGGCCAGGAGCAACGTGAAGGTCTGCGCCGTCGCGTTGAAGGTCTCCAGGAGGTCGGCGGAGTTACGAATGTTGAAGTCCGCGTCGTCACCCGGGCGGACGCGGTGCTCGCGGCGGATGATCCGATCGATCTCCGCGTACGCGGCATCCAGCTCCTCGGGCGTCTCGGTGGCCGCGTAGATCGCATTGAGCCGGTCGCGTCCACCCATCACCCGATATTGCGCGGTCGACTGTGGGATGAAGATCTGGTCGTCAGGGCGCATGAACGCCGCGTCTCCCTTTTCTTCCATCACGCCGATGACCTCGAACGGGATGCCCCGAATCTGAATCGTCTTCCCGATCAGGACCGCCGGCGGAGTCTCGCCGAGACCATCCGGGATGCTGAAGCCGAGAACGGCGACTCGGCGACGGCCCTGGACTTCACCCTCGGTGAAGAATCGGCCGACGCTGACCGAGTGGTTGTAGATCTCGAAATACTCAGGCCACACGCCCATCATCTGGTTGTTGCTGTTCCAACGCAGGTAGCTCACCTGCATTCGTGATTGCAGCTCAGGCGAGACCTTCAGCAGACCGATGGTACCCGCGCGAAGAGCCTCGGCGTCCTCGATGCTCATCTGAGTAGCCCCGCGCGAAACACCGAACGACATCTGTTGACCAGGCCGGATGGTCAGGACGGTCGTTCCCATGAGGTTGATCTGCTGCTCAACCCGCCGCTGCGCGCCCTCACCGAGCGCAACCATCGTGATCACGGCCGCAACGCCGATGACGATGCCTAGGGTAGTGAGCACCGAGCGAAGAAAGTTCGCTCGTACCGCACCGATGGCCACCATGATGATCTCGAAGAGAAGCATCGGTCTAGCCTATCTCCCGCCGCGGAAGCCACCACCCCGCCCCCCGCCCGGCGTGTTCCCGCCAAACGGGCTGCCGCCCATACGTTCACGCATCCGGTCCAGGTACGCCTGCTGCTGCGCGAGAAGCTGTGCCGCTCCTACCACAACGAGCACATCACCTTCCTCCACGCCGCTGACGATCTGGGTGTGGTCCCAGTCGTTGAGGCCGATCTGCACCAACCTCGGTTCAGGAACGCTGTCGGCCGTCAACACGAATACGACTGCGGGACGGGACTCGCGCGGCGGTGCCGCCGTCATCTCGCCACCCAGGAAAGAAGCTCCGGCTCGGGAGCCGCCACGGCCTCCGCGACCCCCAGCGAGGGCCTGCATGACAACGTTCATCGAATCCTGAGTGATCTCACCGCTCGCCACCTGCTCGCGCAACGCACCCAACTGGGCTCTGATACCGCCCTGATCCTGTGCACTAGCTCCGTTCGTATCGGCACCGCCATTCGTCAGAGGCTCGGCGGCCGCCGGCGCGCCGCGGGTTGCATCTCCGCCGGCCTGGCGTGCGCTGCCACGGTCACCACCGCGACCTTGGCCCTGCCCTGCTCCATCACGTCCGCCACGTTGTCCCCGCCCTCCGCCGAAGCCGCCGCGACCTGCACGCGTGAACTCGGTGAGGTCCATGTCCTCAATATCGAGGCCCAGCGCCATCGCCGCGGGACCCACATCGCTCGCTTGGACGATGGCGTTATTGGGTACCAGCACGACACCCAACGCCTCGTCGATCAACACTTCCACCTCGGCATTCATGCCGGGCTTGAGCAGACCCGCACGGTTGTCGATGCTCACGATCACAGGGAACATGGTGATGTTCTGCTCGACGGTGGCTTGGGGTTCTATCTTCAGGACGGTTCCCCGGAATGTTCGGTCGGGGAACGCCTCGACGTGGACGACCGCCTCGAGACCCGCCTTGATTTCGCCCATGTCGGTCTCGTCAACCAGCGTTCTCACCTGCATATCGAGCAGGTCGGCCATCGTGAAAAGCGTCGTCCCACCGGACACGCTGCCCGAAGCGGACTGAATCACAGCGCCTTCCTCGACGCTCTTGGTGATGATGGTTCCGCGCATCGGCGCGCGAATCCGCACGTCGTTGAGCTGGAGCTCAGCGAGGTCGAAGTTGGTCTGAGCCTTCACATGGCTGGCCTGGGAGTTCGCATACTCGAGCCGCGCGCCTTCGTGCTCTTGAGGCGTGATGACCTCGGCCGCCAGAAGCTTGTCGGAGCGCTCCAATTGTGCCTCCGAGATCTGAAGGCGCGCGACCGCGACGTTGAGGTCCGCGCTCATCTGGTCGAAGCGGTTCTGCACGTCGCGCGGATCGATGTCTGCGAGAGGTGCTCCGGGTTCCACTTCGTCACCGACATCGGCATGCAAGCGAAGGACCTCCCCGGACGCCTTGGACTTCACCTCGACGGTGCGGATCGGCTCGACGGTGCCTGTGGCCTCCGCGCGAATGGACAGGTCACCGCGGGTGACCAGGGCCGTCTGGAGCGTGGGCCCCGCGTCGGCGGCATCGCCGGTCCCGCAAGCCCCGACCGCCACGACCAGCATGGCGAGGGAAATCGTCCGAAGTGTCCCGGTGCTCATACCGTCGTCTCCAAGTGCTCGTTCATGAAGTCCCTCTCGATCTCGCCGTCCATGAGATGGACCTGTCGCCGCGCGTATTCGGCGATGTCATGCTCATGCGTCACTAAGACGATCGTCTGCCCCGCGGCGTTAAGTTCGGCGAGCTGGCTCATGATGGCGCTGCTGGTGACCGAATCGAGATTACCGGTCGGCTCGTCAGCGAGGAGGAGCGCAGGTTCGTTGACCAGCGCCCTGGCGACCGCCACGCGCTGCCGCTGTCCGCCCGACAGCTCGGGCGGGCGGTGGCCCATGCGGTCACCCAGACCGACAAGCTCGAGCTTCTCTGCCGCGCGCCGTCGTCGTTCCTTCCCGTTTATGCCCGCGTAGATGAGCGGCAACTCCACGTTGTGCAGCGCCGTCGCTCGCGGAAGCAGATTGAACGTCTGGAAGACGAATCCGATCTCCTGGTTGCGCACCCGAGCCAACTGGTCATCCGAGAGCTCACTGACTCTCTGACCGTTCAGCCAGTACTCGCCAGCCGTAGGAGTGTCCAGGCAGCCGATCATGTTCATGAGCGTCGACTTCCCGCTTCCCGAGGGCCCCATGACCGCCACGAACTCCCCCTTGGCGATCTCGAGATCGACGTTTCGAACCGCGTGTACGGTCTCGGCGCCCAGGACATAGTCCTTCACCAAGCCTTCAGTCCGAATGATCAAGTCACTCACATCGTCCTCTCAATATCATCTCGAGCTCGGCCCGAGCTCGCAAATAGTCATGTCACGAAGTCACTACGAAATAAATGGGTGTCTATTCCAGGTGCCGCCCATGCCGGGTCAGCACATCGCCTCGGATGACCGACGGCCAGACGACGCCGCGGCCTGCCGCCAGGACCGACGGTCAGGCGGGCGGAAGCCCGAATTGATTCCCTCACGGGTCAGCCCTGATCGTCCTTCTTCTCACGCTCCTTCTTCTCACGCTGCGCTTGCTCGCGCTCCGCACGGCGCTGATCAAAAGCGTCCAGTAGTTCCTGGTATTCCACCGCTTGCTCGAGCGTGAACACACCCAGGATCGATCGACGGGTCTCTTGGATGAGAGCGCGGTACCGAGGCTGGTAGGCGCTATCAAACTCTTCATGAAGGGCCTTCATCCGCTGACCATTGGCCTTCAGGACCTCGCTTATCACGACGCTCTGCTCCGCAGTCGGCCCGACCCGCTCATACATCGGCGTGCGACGCGGCCGAGCCTCCTCCGCGTTCTCGTCGGTGCTCTCCGCCACGACATCGTCAATTGGTGTGGCCTGAAGGCTGCTGTCGGCGGCCAAGCCGACAACAAGACCTGTGCTGAAGATTACCGCGATGATCATCACGGTAACGAGCCGCGTCCTCGATCCGTTTTCCATCAGTAGATCTCCGATGCAAAGGCCACCGCGTCACCCGTTTGCTCAGGAGCGAGCGCCGCAGGAATCGTCTGCCCTTCGACCTCGCTGACCAGCAACTCTTCGATGCCCAGATGCTGATCGAGTGCGGTCGCATCACCGCGGACGAGCAACAGGCCCGCGAGGGCGGCGGCCAACACGGCGGTCGGCACGATGGCCCGGGCCCACGAATTCAGGACGTCCGCCACGGTGAGCTCGTGCATGAGCCTGCGACGCGCCATCTCCGCCGCGGC
>Ga0066376_10000176_pt1 | contig 56068 bp, 55 predicted proteins | sample Knorr_S15_td_Bot_FD_77009 | JGI IMG/M metagenome (GOLD analysis project Ga0066376, IMG submission 77009) | Marine microbial communities from Southern Atlantic Ocean transect - Knorr_S15_td_Bottom_ad_5009_LV_A | ecosystem: Environmental > Aquatic > Marine > Oceanic | place: Southern Atlantic...
ACTTGTCTCTATCGAAGTGTTAACAACTCTCCCATTTTTCTGGTCGGGGTGGTCGGATTCGAACCGACGACCCCCTACACCCCATGCAGGTGCCCTGCCGGACTGGGCCACACCCCGACGCTCAGCAATTATAGCACGCACGGGGCAGGCGTGGGGGGCGCGTAGCGGTCAGCGATCAGCTAAGGGACATCGCCTCCCCCCTCCCATTGCAGCACAACCCTGCCTGTGCGCATAATGGCTGAGTGTCCCGATAGAATCGAGGACTGACAGCTTGGAGTTCCCGAATGCCCGGACCCCTGGACGGTGTCAAAGTCGTCGACTTCACTGAGATCATCGCTGGGCCTTTGGCCGGCCGGTTATTGGCCGACCTGGGCGCGGACGTGATCAAAGTGGAACCCCCTTGGGGCGAACCCTGGCGGCTCACTCAGAAGTTCACTGCCACCGAAAGCCGCACCTTCATGACCTACAACCGGGGCAAGCGCAGCCTGCCTCTGAACCTGACCAAGGACGGGGCCGCCGATATCATCAAGCGGCTCATCCCGGAGATGGACATTGCCCTGGTCAATTTCCGGCCCGACGTGGCGGCAAAACTTGGGGTCGATTACGAGACGCTCTCCGCCATCAACCCACGGCTGATCTACTGCGAGCTCACCGCCTACGGCAGAGAGGGCCCCGACGCCGACCGGCCCGGCTACGACATGATCGTCCAGGGCATGACCGGGATGGTGTCCTCGGAGACCAAGACACTGGACGGCGTTCCGTCGTGGGTCTGGTCCAGCCCGCTGATCGACACCTCAGCTGGCATCTGCATGGCCTGGACTGTATGCGCCGCCCTGTACGCCAGAGAACGCACTGGCGTCGGCCAGAAGATCGAGACCAGTCTGTTGGCCTCGGCCCTGTCGTTGATGGGGGCCAGGTTCCTGCACGTGGAGAACTTGGACAAGGAAACCCGAGAGAAGACGCTGAAGGACTTGGAGACCATGCGGGCGGATGGCGCCACCTACGATGAGATGGTTGCCGCCTCTCCGGGGAGCCGCCGCCGCGAGCACCACGGCAACCTCTATTACCGGGTCTACTACACCAAAGATGCGCCCATCGGAATCGGCGCCCTCAGCAACCCATTGCGCCGCCGCCTGCTGGATGTGTTAGGACTGACCGACGACGGCCTGGAGCCCGGCTGGGACCCAACCAAGCCCGAGTCACGGGCCTACAGCCAAGCGTTGGAGAAGCGTGCCGAGGAACTGATCGCCGAGAAACCCAGCGCCGAGTGGCTTGAAATATTTGAGGAACGCGCCATCCCCGCCGGGCCGGTGCGGTTCATAGAGGAGCTGTTCGAAGACCCCCAGGTGGTCGCCAACGGTTTGGTTACCGAGGTGGAACACGTTCAAGAGGGCAAGGTGAAGATGGTCGGACCCATGGCCCACTTCCGGGGCACAGTCCCGACCCCTCCGCAAGCGTCGCCGGCCTTGGGCCAGCACGCGTCCGAGATTCTGGAGGGCCTGGGCTTCTCCAAACAGGAAGTAGACGGCTGGCGGAATGACGGAGTGATTGGCTAACGCGAAGTGAATCCGGGAAAAACGTAGGGGCACGGCATTGCCGTGCCCCTACGTTTTTGAGCGGCGATTTGTATCTGCGAAAAGCGTGCTCTGTTTAGAGTTCTCCCAGGAAGCCGGCGATGGCGGCGTTGAACTCTTCTGGTTTCTCAACATGAGGACTGTGTCCGCAGTTGTCGATCGCCTTCAACGTGGCGTTGGGCAGCAACTTCGAGTACATCTCGCCGCATTCCACGGGGATGATGGCGTCCTGCTTGCCCCAGACGACCAGCGCCGGGGTTTTTACTTCACCCAGGTAATGGGGAAGACTGGGATTGTGCAGGTAGGGCCTCCAGCAAAGCCTGGATAGCATCTCCATGTTGCCGTGCAAGATAGCCGCATCTTCGGACGATGGCGCGGTTGAGATAACGTCGAAGTTGGGCACCTGTAAGGGGTCGTGGAAGGCCAGCTTCAGCCTGGTGTCGCCGGAAACCATGAAGACTTCGGCGATCTCGCCCTTCTCCGGGCGTACCCCGGCGGCGTCGATCAAGACCAGTCCCTTGATGTTGTGGTGGTCCATGGCGGCCATCTCAGCGGCAACCCATCCGCCCACGGAATGCCCGACCAGAACGTAGTTCTCCAGGCCAAGCTGCTGAACCATGTCCTTGTAGAAATGGGCCAGGTCGTTGATGGTGTACAGCCAATCGGGCCGTCCGGATCCGAAGAAGCCGGGATGGGAAGGCGCGTAGACTGTGAATTTCTCAGCCAGGGGGCCGCCGGTGGGGTCAAAGGTCCCGAAGCCTCCTCCGCCGTGGAGGAAGAGCAGAGGCGGTCCAGACCCGCCTTTGTGCATCTCGATGTCGTGCCCGGAAACCGTGACCACAGTCTGGTTGGCGGTTTTCGCTAGAGTCATGAAAGTGTTCCTCGTTATTAAACCGAATTTACCGCAGGGCATCTATATCGGAATGTCATATAAAAGGGGCAGCCTATTATCCAAGGCTGGCGCGCGGCACACCGATTTTGTTACAAACAGAGGAGGATGTCAAGTTGCCTGCCCACGCACGTCTTGACACGGTTCTGGCCCGTCATTACCATAGTATTAGCGGTCGTCGGCTTTCGATGGCCCCGCTACTGTAGATTCGTTGGGGATTAGTCCAGTGGTAGGACGCCTGTCTCTGGATCAGGAAGCGGAGGTTCGAACCCTCCATCCCCAGCCATACCTCGGCCCCATTTCTCTCTTCAGTTTCTTACCGGCTGCGTCGACACCAAATTCCTACCTCGGTATCATCCACGCCCGTTTGCACGCCCGAAACGCCAGACCGATCCTCACTTCCGTATATATAGCGGTATAGCTCCATAGCAGGTTCTCCATTGATGAATAAATTATCAGCCCTGGGGCGTTTCATCGGGACTTGGTAAGTTTCCACTGTCCTGCTGATCGCCGTTGGCCTGGCTTTGGGCTCTTCCGTCTTCTTCTTCGGCTACCCGGGCAAACCCAAGATCGCGGTGATAGAGATACCGTTCACCGTCATCAACGACCGGTCTTCCTTCGAGATCGGAGCGATGCTCGATTATGTGCGTGACGATGGCTCCATCAAAGGCGTGGTCATCTCCCTCAACACTCCTGGCGGCGGGGCCGGGCCCAGCGAGGAGCTTTACTTCGAGATCGCCAGGCTGCGGGAGAAGAAACCAGTGGTCGTGATGATGGAAGACCTGGTGGCCAGCGGTGGGTTCATGATGGCCATGGCCGCCAACCACGTCATGGCCAAGCCGTCTAGTTTCGTGGGTGACGTAGGAGTGATCCTCTCTCCCCTGCCTTCGATTATCCCCTCCCGGCCGAGCGACCGGGAAGGTGTCACGGGACCGTTCAAATTGGAAGGCGGATCACGCCGTCATTTCGTCACCATGACCGAACAGTTGCGTCAGGCTTTCGCCAGAATCGTGCTCAGCGAAAGGGGCGGCAAGCTAAGGACGACCAAGAACGAGATTCTGGAGGGCAACCTCTACACCGGTGTCGAGGCCATGCAGGTGGGGCTGATCGATAGCCTGGGCGGGCAGACCGACGCCATCGCCAAGGCAGCGTCTCTGGCCGGAGTCGCCAACTTCGATTTGGTGGACGTGAACACGGAGGTCTCCCGCGTTTTCAACCAGAAACTGGAACGGATCAACGGCCCGGTGCGGTTCGAGTCCGGCCTTTCCGGCGGCTTCGGGGCCGCTGAGATCTTCGCGTTGCTCAACGGCGCAACAGCCGGCGTCTCGGATGAAACGTCCACACTCCTTAGGGACCTGATCGACGGCGATTCAGGGTCTTTGCTGACCCTGCCTCCTCCGGGGGAGGCATCGGCTCCGAGCCCGCCGATGCGTTGCCCGACTGTTTTCTGAGCATCGCCGGTCCCAAAGCCTATTACCTGTATGTTGGCTTCGCTGAGTAACGCGCTGTGGGCCATCAGCCGGTTAGCCTTTGGCAGCGCCCTGCGGCGGGTGCTGGCCATACCTTTGCTCGTCGCAGCCGTGTATCTCTTGATAGCGCTGTTCACCTTCTACCGAGGGACGTACGACGCGCCAGAGATCGTGGACCTCAAGTTTGAAGAGATCACCACCCCCATCTCGGCCCACGCCATCTTCACCGAGCAGCCAGAGGTCCGGTCGGGATTGTTGGTGATCGACGGCGCTCACGACAACGAATTTGACACCACCGAGATCGTCTCGTTAGTGACCAGCCTGGCCGACCAGGGAATAACCGTGGATTTCATGGGAGTGCCCACGGGGTTCGGTGGGTTCAGGCGTATGACATCGACCGACCGGCTGGAGATGCTGGAGACCAAACTGCGTCAGGCCGGCGGTCTGGTCGTGATCTCCCCAAGAGAGCCCTACTCCGAAGCGGAACAGGGGTTGGTGGGCCGGTTCGTCGAAAAGGGCGGACGGCTCCTCTTGATCAGCGACCCCACCCGCAACCAGCAGATAAACACATTGGCGGAGGAGTTCGGCCTCTCTTTCCAGCCCGGGGTTCTCTACAACCAGGTTGATTACGACCTGAACCACCACAACATATTCGTCCAAGATTTCTTCGCCGACCCGGTGACTGACAGGCTGTCGCAGGTGGCTTTCTACACAGCCGGGGCCATCCGGTCGGGCGGCCCTGCGCTGGCTTATACCGATGGCAATACACTTTCAACGTTGGTCGAGGGGATAGAACCCTTCTACCCGCTGGCTCGGTCGAGCCAAGACAATGTTCTCGCCGTGGGCGTTATCACCTTCATGACCCCGCCCCAAAACACGATATTGGACAACGGCTGATTGATCGCAAATATCGCCGAGTTCCTGGCCTCCAGCGGCCGGGGTTTCGAGTTGGCCGATTTCCCCTATTTCTTGGACGGTTTGGTGGACATCGTCTTAGGCCGGCCCTCATTGTTGGGCTTGGGCGCCGGCCTGCGCCGGACCCTATCGGAGTTCCAGATCGATGCCTAGGTCAGGAACAACGAACAACCCGGCGAGGACCTGGTTTTCTTGGGCCTCTTTGACGACGCGGTGGAGGTCGAGAGATATCTGGGCCTGGCCGGTATCCAAGTGGGCGAGACTATCCGCACCCCGTTCAGTCCGGACCTGGAGCCTCAGGGCAGCGCCCTTATTTCATTGCAAGCCCAGGACAGCCGCCACATCCTGATCGTGCTGGCCGACAGTCTGGCAACCCTGGAGGACGTGGCCGGCCGCCTGGAATCGGGCGAATTTAGGGATGTGATCGTATCGGAGTCGTTGGGCGTGATAGCGGCGAACTAAAAAATGACGACCAGAGCAGGACGACATGAGATTTAGATTTGGCCTGATGGTTCCGGTGGCCATGGCGGTATTTCTTGTAGCGCTAGTGGCTCGCGGCGACGATTCCACCTCCGTCCTCCCAGCCGGTGGCCTGAACACACCCAACATCCAGGCCACGGTCGAGGCGTTGGCCTTGTCTCAAGCTCAGGCTGTGGACGCCACTCCGGTGCCAGCGTCGGCCCGGGAAGGCCTGATTGCCTTCGCAGCGGGCCACGAGGCCACGTCCGATGCCTGGGACAGCTTTCACCAGGGGATGGACCAATGGCGCGAGGACCTGGTTTCTTGCCAGCCATCTTCAGTGGCATCGGCCCTGGAAAACTTCGCCGGCCAAGCGTTGGGAATAGCCCAAGCCGCCCGCGGGATCAGCCGGCTGACGAACCTGGAGATACTGGCGGTCCGCCTCACCTCGGCTGCCGAGATGGAAGCGGCTGCCTTCGAGACCCTCAGCAATAATTGGACTTCCGCGACCGGGCTGGACGGCAGTTCCGGAATGTTTCAAGACCTGGCCTCTGCCCGTTCCAAAGCTGCCCTGGCAAAATAGTGTGGATGACGCCAGCCGGAACTTGATCGAGGTGTTTTCCGCTCAGTTGGAGACTATATACCTGGACTGGGACCAGTTCCACCGCGCCTATGACTCATTCCGGGAGACGCCTCCCGTCGAATCAGAAGACGAGGGCCCCCCGCCGGACCTTCTGGGTGGGTTGTTGACTCAGTTCGGGGGCATAGTAGACCAGATACGGAAGCTGCCCAACACTTCGTTGACCCGGGAGATCGCCGGCCGTCTGGGCGACGCCGCAGACGGGGAGCAACTCTTGCTGCGCAGACTCCTAAGCTCTGACGGCTCTTTGACTGAGACGGTTGTGGTGCTGCCCGAAGACTTAGTGATCACGGATACGGCCAACGGAAACGGCTCGACCAACGGAAACGGTGGCGACGCCGGACTTGCCGGCTTAGCACTGAATGACCCAACCGTGTTCGACGTCTTCTATACCCACATCACAGCCGTGAACCAACTGCGGCGGGCTCTGCGAATAGAGTTGGACGATGCCCGCGCGTCCTTGGGCGAGGCCGGCCAGACCAACGTGAGCGTCCTTCTTCTAGAGACCAGGTGCTGGGCCTGGGATGGGACCGCTTCCATGACGGCTACGACGAATGGCGGCGCACCAACGGCGGCTGCGACCAGGGCGGGGCGTTGGAAGCGCTGGGCCAACTAGCTAGGGACTTCGGTCAAACCGTGAGGGATATCCAGGCATTGCCTACGGGCCCGCTGGTCCGCGGGATGGGAGAAGAGCTGTTGCAGGCCGCTGAACGGGAGCAGGCGGCGGTGCAGTCTCTTCGTGAGACCTGGCGCTCTCTGGACACCAGCGCCTTTGGGAGGTATTCAGCAGACCGGTCATTCGCCGAGTCGCTCCGCCGGCAGACAGCATTGGACCTGCGGGACCTGCTTGAACGCCAGGGAATAGATTCGGGCAGCTAGCCCAATCATTGTAGGCGCGAGTATCTGGGGTCGGCCTTCGCGTGGTAAAACAACGGGCTTAAGAGCCGTCTGACCACTTGTGCGGCAGACTGGCCAGCCTGCCGAACCCCAAGTCCTCGCATAGTGCCCCGTATAGCTCCCGGTCAACGCCTCGCCATTCCAATGTGTCGAGGGATACGTCCATCGGGACATCGGTGCGCAGGGTGGTCAGGTCCTTGTACAGGCGGGCCTCACTGGCGTGTTCATTGAGGCTTTGCGCAGCGGCGGCGGCTCCCCTGACCTTCACTTCCCAGTCGGCGGCATCGCGGGGTATGTCTTCGATGTGCTTGTAATGGGCCAGCAACTGTGCGGATGTCCTCGCTCCCCATTTGGGGATGCCCGGAATGCCGTCGGCGGCGTCGCCGGTCAGGGCCAACAGGTCCGGGATGGAGCCGGGCAAAACGCCGAACTTCTCGAACACCCCGGTCTCGTCAAACACCCTCTCCCGGCGTCGGTCGTAGCAGACCACGGAATCCCCCTGGACCATTTGAGTCAGGTCTTTGTCGGGAGAGCAGATAACGACCTGTTCAACGCCGGGAAGTCCGGTGCAGTGGGCGGCGGCCGTTGCCAGGGCGTCGTCAGCCTCGAACTCGATCATCGGCCAGACCGTGACGCCCAACGACTCCACGGCCCGCTCTGCAAGTTCGAACTGGGCCAGCAGGTCTTCCTCGATGCCCTCGCCGGTCTTGTAGCCGTCGAACATGTCGTTTCGGAACGACTTCACCTCGTGGTCGAAGGCGCAACCGATGTGGGTCACTTGGTCTTCCCGCAGCAGGTAGAGAAGACTCTGGACGATTCCCCGGACCGCGCCCACTGGTCGCCCGTCAGGGGCCTGGATCGGCGGCAGGGCGAAATAAGACCGGAACAGCTCGTAGGTGCCGTCCACCAGATGAACCTTCATAGCACCCCATCTCTCCGTTGATTCAACGGCCCGCTATTCGGTGAAATACACGTATCTATATTTTGGTATCACTAATGGAAACAGAAAGTAGTCGTTGACGTTGGGCTTGATCAGGACGGAGCCACCGTTGGAGTGCCACAACGGCACCCACGGCGCATCCGTGACGATGATCTCTTCAGCTCGGTGATAAAGCTCGAACCGGGCCGTCTCGTCCAGTTCCACGCGCGCCCGTTCCAACAACAGGTCCAACTCAAAGTTGGTGTACTCCGACTGGTTATTACTGCTCTTGCTATGGAAGAGCACGTCCAGAAAGTTCTCTGGGTCAGGGTAGTCGGCGATCCAGCCGAGGCCGCCAAACATCTGGAACCTTTTTTGGTGCAGGTCTTGCAGGAATATGGCCCATTCCGTTTGCAGAAGGTTGATCCTCACATCCAAGTTCTCCTCCCACATGGCCAACATGGCCTCGATGGAAGGGCTTACCGCGGCGCCGAAGCTTCCTGGGAGGGTGAGGGTGATTCTGGGTAGCTCGTCCAGTCCCCCATATTTGGAGTCTTGGATCAACTGGCGCGCCTTGTCCGGGTCGTACGTGTAGCCTTGCAGGTCCGGGTTATAGCCGGGGAACCCGGGCGGCAAGATGCCCGCCGCCGGCACTACCAGGTCCTCGAGCAGGGAGCTGGCCAAGGACGCCCGGTCGATGGCGTAGTTGAATGCCTGCCTCACCTTGACATCGTCGAAGGGCGGCTCGGTGGTATTGAACCCAAAGTAGTCAAGATCGAACTGTGGCGGGGCCTCGACCACCTCTCGACTCAGAGAATTGGCGGGATCAAGCACTCCTTCCAGCAACCCCAGCGGGATGCCGGTGATGTGCAGTTCGTCGTTCTCATACATCAGCATGCTGTTGCCGCCGCTGATCAGGAATTCCACCTCGTCAATCATGGCCGGGCCCAGGTGATAATCGGCGAACTTGGTCAACCGCAGCACCTCGCCTGGCCGGTACTCTTCCAACTTGAAGGGTCCGGTGCCGATCGGTTCAAATATCCAGTCCCGGCCTGATTCCACGTTCTGTTGGTCCAGAACGAAACTCACAGGATAAGTGAGCTTGGAGAGGAAAAAGGGCTTGGGGGCGTCGGTTGTGATTGTCAACGTGCTGTCATTGATCACCTGGACACCGGAGATAGCATTGGAGGCGCCGGTCAGCTTCTGCTCTACGCCGATGATGTCGCCAAGGAAAACACTGGCGTTGAACGCCTCCGTGGCAGGATCGGCCGCCCGTTCCAAAGACCATTTGACATCGTTGGCCGTCACGCTTCTGCCGTTATGGAATTTGGCGTCGGGATGGATGCGGAAGGTGGTTGTCTTGCCGTCCGCGCTAACCGCCCAGCTTTCCGCCAGGTCGCCCACTACAGCCAGGTTCTTGTCGATGGTCATCAGGCCGCCGAAGATCTCCACTGCGTACACGGCGGAGTTAACATCGGTGGTCAGATGGGGGTCCAGGGTGGGCGGGTCCGCGCCCAGCCGGAGGAATGTGCCACCGGCTACTATCTTCTTATCGCCGGCACGTGTTGCGGGTGCGTTTTTCACCTGAGGAGTGGGAGTTACCGGCGACCCCAGCGCAGGTGCGGGAACTGAAGTGGGACCGCCACCGCTTGCGGAATCGGTGGTTGAGTCCGTGGAGTCCGATGAACACGCGATGGCCACCACTAGAAGTAACGCCAGTAACGCAAATACAGGTTTCATCCTAATCCTCATTTAGCGGCCCAGACGTTGGGGTGACCGAGCCTCGCAAGAAGTATCAATACCCGGCGCCGGACACGGATTGGCGGTCTCGGCGTATCGTTGTGTTTGGCACTTCCCAATTATGCCCTTAGCTTGACGTTATTGGAAAGAACTGTTTCTGACCGGATCCAGATGGGTTCGAACCTCGGTCTGCTATGGATTGGCTATACTAGACTACCTACAAGGATACGCTATGACGTCCCGATCGGATTACCCCACGCCGGACCACACTCGATGCAACCTCTGAGCAAGGACCAAACGCCAGGACCGTCTTCGGTTGGACAGGTGGTCTGCTTCGGCGTGTTGAGCTACTTGCAGTTGATGGTCGTTGACCAAGTGCCCGGCCACAACTCCGGGACCCCTATTCGGCAGTTGACCGATTCCTACGGTGATGACGCGGCGATCGTGGCCGGCATGCTCCACCAATGGGATCAGGACACGAAGTTCATTCCATCCGCCGTCGGCGATGACGAATTGGGCCGTAAAGTTGCCGAGACCGTCGCAGGTTTGGGCGTGCCTGTTCGGGTGGTTGTCAACCCCGGCGTTGCCACAGTCGCCGAGCTTTCCATAGCCGATCCCAGCGGCGCACGGACCTATTTCTACCAAAGGACGCCCGAGTTGTTGGCGACGCTGGACTCCGCCGACCTGGCGCCCCTGGAAAGCGCCGCCTACCTGTATGTCGATTGGTACGACGGAGACCACGTCCTGCGCCCCATGCAGGTTGCCTCCCGGTTGGGCATGCCGGTCTTGGTGAACCTGGAAGACCAATACGACAACACCGGGTTGCTGAGCAAGCTTCTCCCTTACGTCACCGTTTGCCAGGTTTCTGCTGACAGTCCAGACAAAGTGAATGATATGGAGTCCATCGCCGGCGGCCTGCTGGAGGCTGGGATGGGCACGGTATTGGTCACCGGGGGCAGCCGGGGTTGTGTGGTGGCAGATGCTGCTCAGCGAGTTCGAGTGAGCGCGCCATCGGTGGATGTGGTTGACGGCAATGGGGCCGGTTCCTGCTTCTCGGCGGCATTCATCTATGGGAGTTTGCGGGGGTGGGAGTTGGAGCGCTGTGCACGTTTCGCCACCGCCCAAGCCAGCCTCAAATGCGGCACACCGGGATACCAAGTAGCCACCGTAGCCGAGGGTGAGCACCTGGCAGGCACGCTTCGGGTTGGAAAGCCCGAATTCCAATTAGGAAACCAATGAAAAGGCCTCGCCCTTATCATGTGAGGGAGAGGCCTTTTAATCCCTGAAGCCAGATATTTAACTAGGCTACTTTGGCGTCGGCGAAGGCCGGGATCACCTCTTTGCCGTACAGCTCGATAGATTCCATCACCTGTTCGTGGGGGATGGTCTCCGTCTGCATGATGAGCATGATCTGGTCCACGCCGATGTCTTCGTACATCTTGATGGTCTTGATGCAACTCTCGGGGTTCCCGGCGATGATGACGCCCCGCTCGGCCAGGACGTTGGAGTCCAGTTCGGCCACCGCGGCCCTGGCAGCGCCTGGACCGGAGTCCAGGGAGATGCCGGCGTTGGCGGCTTGTTCCTTGTGCTCGTCGTCGGACTGGCGTAACCAGCGTCCGAAGTCGGCCTTTAGGTTGTCCGGCACCCCGCCCCAGGACTCGAGCAACTCCTCATAGGCGTTGATCCGGCCCTGGATGTAGGGCTTGTCCGGCCCGAAGAAGGTCTTCATGGAGTCGGCGCACAGGTCCTTGGCCGCCTGGTCGTCCTTGCCGCAGAAAGAGTGGACGTTGTTGCCCCAGAACTCGTTGATCTCCGCCCCCACCGGATCGGCGTCCTTGATGGCGTCGCGGTAGACTTGGACGTGCTCTTTCAGGATCTCCACGGCGTATGAAGCCGAGGACAGCACGCCGATGCCCTTCTGGGCGGCCAACTTGAAACTCTCGGTCTGGGTGCAGGCCAGATACAGGCGGGGATGGGGTTTCTGGAAGGGTTTGGGCAGCACCCGGCGAGGCGGCACGTTCCAGAACTTTCCCTCCCAGGAGAACTCGTCGGACTGCCAGATCTTGGGCAGCATCTCGATCGCCTCTTCCCACCGCTCCCTGGTCTCGCGGGGGTCGATGCCCTGGCCGACCTGTTCGTAGGCGTTGGACCGGCCGGTGCCGACCTCAACGCGGCCGTTGGTCAACTGGTCCACCATGGCGACCCGCTCCGCTATCCGAATGGGGTGGTGGTTGGGCAGGACCGACACTCCGAAGCCGATGCGGATGTTCTTGGTCCTCTGACTGAGGGCGCCGAGCATGACCTCGGGACACGGCGACCCGGAGAACCCCATCAGGAAGTGATGCTCCACGAACCAGAGGTTATCGAAGCCCACCTGGTCGGCCAGTTCGCACTGGTCCAGAGTCTCCCTATACAGGGCGTTCCAGTCCACGTCGTTGCCTTCAAAGGGACGCTGCATCTCAAATAGCAGTCCGAATTTCATATCAATGCTCCTAGTTGTTAATGCGTCCGCTGTGCCTGGCCAACCTGAGGCCAGACTTGGAGAGTATATCGCATCGCCGACTGAGCCGAGGCTAAAACTGTCAGTCCTCGAATATGTCCAACGACAGAAAGGCCGACACCACGAAGTTGGGTATGTCCACCACCTCGCTTACCTTCAGGTCCACGGCCACGCTGCAGATGCAGTACGCCTGTTCCCTGGACCAACCCCGTTCCATCAGCAGTTGGATCATGTTCAAGAGCGCGTTACGGATCGCCAGTGTGCCGTCCTCCGACTGGTTCACGCCGTCGGCGGAGATGCACATGCCGGTGGCGGCGATGAACCTCCTGGGGGCCGCCATCTGGGGGCTGGTGAAGTAATCGTCCCTCTCGAAGATCGGGAAGCGGATACCCCGGCGGGCGGCCTCTCCCTTCAGCGGCCGGAAGCTCACGTGCAGCGTGCAGTCCATCTCCACGGCGGTGCCGCAGCATTCGGAGTCGCCCTGGGCATAATGGGCGTCGCCAGCCGAGAATAATGCTCCCTCGGTGAACACAGGAAGCATCAACCGCGTTCCTGCTGTGAGTTGCTTGATGTCCATATTGCCGCCGTGTTCCCGTGGCGGGATGGTCCGCAGACCCTCACTGGCGAAGGGCTCCTGGGCCGGCACCGCGCCCGCTGGAGTTGGGCCCACCACCATCCCTCCCCGGCGCAGCAATTCGTCCTCTCTGAGGAGTATCTCCTGTCGCAGCGCGCGGGACGGGGCAACTCCGATGGTCCCCATGAACGATGCTTCGGGGATGGCCACGCCAGGCAACTGCTTAGAGCGGGCGAACCCGTCATTCATCTCCCAATGGACCAGATACGGCTCTGTGAAATCGTCCCTCAGGAACCCGAATCCCGGCAGGATGCTCGTGAAACCCCAGTGAGCCGGCTCGATGTGCTGGATCGTCACTTCCAGCAGGTCGCCTGGTTCGGCGCCCCTCACGAATACCGGGCCGGTCAGAGGATGGACCAGGCCAAGGTCGGTGCCCAGCAGGTCGTCGGCGATCGTGGTGGGCGTGATCTGACCGTCAAAGGCGTGTCTGGTCTGCATGACGACCTCTTCGCCCGGGTCCGCTTCAACCACCGGGGGTATGTCCGGGTGCCAGCGGTTGTGGCCCTTCTCAGGCTCGTCGGCGCACCGTTTGGAGTAGTCCAGCTCAATGCTTTTCATCGGTCTCCTCTCATCTGACTTTTTGGAACTCGGCTCGAAAGTGCACGCATTATAGACCAAGGAACCGGAAATCCAAGACTCGGTTGACGCAGGATGGCCAAACTCGGATACTGTGCGTGATTTGAGCTAAACGATTGGAGGTCAACATGCGACTAGGAGCTATATTCCCCCAGACGGAGATCGGCGCGGACCCTTCCGCGGTTAAGGACTTTGCCCAGGCCGCCGAGGACCTGGGGTACGAACATATCTTGGTCTTTGACCACGTATTGGGCGCAGACCAGACCAAGAGGACCGGCTGGGACCGGCCTTACAACAAAGATGACATGTTCCACGAGCCCTTCGTCATGTTCGGCTACTTGGGCGCCATCACCGAGAAGATCGAGTTCACCACCGGTGTGCTGATCTTGGGCCAGCGCCAGACCGGCCTGGTGGCCAAACAGGCAGCGGAAGTCGATGTGCTGACCGGAGGGCGTCTGCGCCTGGGCATCGGCATCGGCTGGAACGAGGTCGAGTACGAGGCCCTGGGTCAGAGTTTCTCCAACCGGGGCCGCCGTAGCGAGGAGCAGATAGAGCTGCTGCGTTTGCTCTGGACCCAGGAGTCGGTGGACTTCAACGGACGGTACCACAAAGTCACCAACGCCGGTATCAACCCCCTGCCGGTGCAGCGTCCCATCCCCATCTGGCTGGGCGGCGGCGAGGACCGGGTGATCAAGCGCATCGGCGAGATGGCCGACGGCTGGTTCCCCCAGTTCCAGCCCGACAGCGCCGGGCAGGAGAAACTTGGCCAGATGCGTGAATACGCCACCAAAGCCGGCCGCGACCCCAAGGCCATCGGCATCGAGGGCCGCGTTGCCTACGCCACTGACAAACAGGAAGACTGGGAGAAGATGGCCGCCGCCTGGGACGAGGTAGGCGCAACCCACCTGTCGGTAAACACCATGAAAGCCGGCCTAACAGGCCCCGACCAACACATAGAAGCCATCAAACGGTTTAAAGAGACGGTGTCGGGGTAGACGGCACATCCGCACTCGATTAGCAGTCCCTTCCCTCTCGCAAGGGGAAGGTTAGGATGGGGGCCGTGTTCCCTTCTGAGACAAAGCTCAGCAAAAAGGGCGTCCCGATTAATCGGGACGCCCTTCGTTTTTACTCTTGAACTATGTAAGAGGCGATCAGTCCCGGAACATCCCCTTCACCCGGTCAAGTATCCGGTTGCTGACGTCGTACTTGGTTAGCAGGGGCAGTTCTTCAACCTTTAGGTCCCGGTCGATGAGGGTCACTTGGTTGGTGTCGGAGCCGAAGCCGCTGCCTTCGGCGGTGATGTCGTTGGCGGCGATCAGGTCCAGCTTCTTGCTGCTCACCTTGGCCTTGGCGTTCTCCACCAGGTTTTCGCTCTCGGCGGCAAATCCCACTCGGATGAAGTTGCCCTTGGCCGATTTCAGGATGTCCTCGGTCTTGGCCAGGGTGATGTTCAGGTCGTCATCGGACTTCTTGATCTTCTGGTCCGCGGCGGTTGCCGGCTTGTAGTCGGCCACGGCGGCCGCCATCACGAGAGCGTCGGCCTCTTTCACATGCTCTTGGATCGCCTCTCCCATCTGCTCTGCGGTGCGCACCTGCACCACCTTCACCAGGACCGGGTCGGCCAGGCTGGTTGGGGCGGTCACCAGGACCACGTTGGCCCCCCGGTCTCGGGCAGCTTCGGCCAGCGCGTAACCCATCTTGCCGGACGAGTGGTTGGTGATCACACGCACCGGGTCGATGGGCTCCATGGTGCCCCCGGCGCTGACCACGACAGTCCTTCCGGCCAGGTCGCCGTCTTTGCCCATGGCGTAGGAGATGTGCCCCAACAGTTCCGGCGTCTCCAGCAAACGGCCCACCCCGGTCAGTCCCGAGGCCAGCCTCCCCGTGCCGGGCCCGGCGATGACCACTCCACGCTCTTTCAGAGTGGCCAGATTGGCCTGGGTGGCCGGGTGGTCGTACATGTTGCCGTCCATGGCTGGGGCGACCACCTGCGGGCACTTGGCGGCCACGATGGTGGTGGTCAGGGGGTCGTCGGCCAGACCCAGGGCCAGCTTGGCGATGCAATGCACCGTCGCCGGCGCCACAACAACCACGTCGGCCTGCTGGGCCAAAGCCACATGCTCAACGCTGTACTCGGATTCGGAATCGAATTGGTCGGTCACCACCGCCCGGTGGGTGATGCTGCGGAAGGCCAGAGGCGTGACGAACTGGGTGGCCCCGTAGCTCATGATGACGTCCACCAACGCTCCAGCCTGCACCAGCTTGCTGGCAAGGTCCAACGCCTTATAGCAGGCGATGCTCCCAGTGACGCCCAGGACTACATGTTTGTCCGCCAGCGGTCCGGCCATAATATCAGTCCAACAATTTGGGGGGCGGCTGGTTCTTGCCGTAGATCAACCGGAGCCCGATCAGAGTCAGGTCGGGGTTGATGGCGTCAAACACATCGGCCACCTTAGCCATGGTGTCCGCCAGTCCTCCGGTGCCCACCACCTTGGCGTCTTCCCCCAGCTCTTTCTTGAAGCGGGCCACCATTCCCGTGACCAACCCGGCGTAGCCCAGCACCAAACCCGACTGCAAAGCCTCGGTGGTGTTCTGGCCGATCGGAGAGTCGGGCGCAATCAGTTCCACCCGGCGCAGTTGGGATGTGTTCAGGTACAGGGCTTCGGCCGCGACGTTCATGCCCGGCGAGATGGCCCCACCCAGATAGACCCCGTCCCTTGAGACGGCATCGAAGACCGTGGCGGTGCCGAAGTCCACGATGATCGTCGGTTGACCGTAGAGCTCTATGGCGGCCACGGCGTCGACGATGCGGTCGGCGCCCACATCGCGCGGATTGTCGTAGTTGATCTGGAGTCCGGTCTTGACACCGGCGGTGACCGTCAGAGGATTGACCTTGAAGTAGGTTTGGATCAGCTCTTCGAAGATGCCGGTCAGGGGCGGCACGACGCTGCACATGCAGACATCGGTGATGCCCGACAGGTCGATGCCGTTCAGCACCAATAGGTCTCTAAGCGTAAGCCCGTACTCGTCGGCGGACTTCCTTGCATCCGTGGAGACCCGAAGATTGGCAACCAAGCGTTCCCCTTCGAAAACGCCCAGGTTGATCATACTGTTGCCTATGTCTACAGTTAGAAGCATCTCTTGGAGATCACCGCATTCCACTCGATATGATGTGGTCGCAATTATACGGTAAGGCAATGAAATCGGGCAACGACAGGCGTAAAAACCGGAGTGAGTGCCGCCGAGTGTCAGAAAGAAAGGCACCGTCCCAATTTGCCGCAGACATGATTGTTTCTCTTGCAGACCGTTTACTCTCGAACACACGGGATATAGAATCTAAACGATGAGTCTAACTGCGGGGCGTTACGGTCTTAAAAGCTTGATCTGGCGGGGCACTTTTTTTGTCATTATCGCCGCATTCACCTTGGTTTTCCTAGGTCCGGCGATCGATCACCACTTCGCCGAGCGTCAACATGAGCACTCGCACCTGTATCTGACCGTCAATGCAGTCACCCACGGGCATCCGGGTCTGCACCCATTTGAGGAAGCTCATTCCCACGGCCGATCAGCTACGGAAGGCGGAATGGGAAGCAGCATCTTATACCAGACTTCCAACGACGGGCTTGGAGGATCCGGGTCCATTTCCATCACGGCCGTCATCGATGATGGCCGCGTTTTTCCCCTTCACCGTGAAGACTCGCTGTCTCTGGCAATGACCGCTGGTCATGCCGCGTACCGCGAGGCCTATATTGCGCCCCCCAAAAGACCTCCCCGGTCCTAAACGCCAGCCTCTTACCCATTCGTTCCCATCGCGCTCTAAAGTCCCGGTCTGAACCGTGCCCGGCCAGACCACATCTACCTTTGGTTGTTGCTCGTTATTTTGCGCTGGGGCCGAATGCCGAATCCAATCTTTGGAGAATAGACCAATTGGCGACAAAAATCTGGACGTTCCTCGGTGTCATATTGCTCATTTCCGCAGCCGTGGCCTTTCCGTTGCGACAGGACGAAGTATCAGCGAATGGTGCGACACGTCTCATCGTCAGCGATGTCAGAGAGGGCCCCTACATCTTCAGGGTCGGGATCCTGCCGGGCAGTCTCAAAGTGGGGAACCTGCACCTGAGCGTCCTCATTCAAGCCGCCGATGGCGACGACGTCATCGTAGACGGCCAAATGACTATCCAGGCCACCGGCCCCGAAGCGGGGATGATAGCCGGGCCGGTGCAGGCGCTCAACTCACCGCTGAACCCCCAAGTGTTTGACGCAGACATAACTCTGACCGCTCTGGGAAGTTGGACGATGACTCTGGAAACCGTGAGCGAGTTGGGAGAAGCGACCTTGGTTGTGCCCCTTGAAGTGACCGAGTCTGGGGGATTCAATCTGCTGTTCGTGGTGTTCGCGTTCGTGGTCGTCGTGCTCGTCTTGGCCTTGGTGTTGTCCAAGATCCAACAGCGCAAACAGCCGTCCTAAAGAGGTCAAAGGAGCCCCAAATGAATATCAAAAATTTGAAACTCACCGGCCTGATGATGACCGTGGGATTGATTGCCATGGTTGCCGCGGCAGCCTGTGGTGGCGGCGACCCGGAAGAACTCAACTTGGAGATCAGGATAGAAAAAGGCGTGATGAGCCCCGAGACCACCAAGGTCAAACAGGGCGATATGGTCACTCTGAAGATCCAAGCCGACGAAGGGGGAGAATTCCACCTACACACTTACGACATTGAAGCCGACATTCCAGCCACTTCGGAGACCGACTTTTTCTTCGTGGCCAACGCTACGGGCCGCTTCAAGATTACCTACCATCCTCAAGAAGAAGGTGAGCACGACGAGGAAGAAGGCGAGCACGACGATGAGGATGAAGAAGGCGAGATCGAAGTAGGGTTCTTGGAGGTCCAACCAAGGTAACCGCCCAATCGCGTCCTTTCGATCAGAATGGACCGGTCGAGCGGCAGGCTGGGTGGGTAGGCAAGATGAATAAACTAAAAATAATGCTCCCCGCCGCTGCTGCGACGGGGAGTCTGGTGGCCTGGCCGGCCTACGCCCACGGCTTTGGCGAGCGGACAGAGCTACCGGTGCCCTTGGGATATTTCCTAATCGGGGCAGGACTGGCGGTGGCCCTTTCTTTCGTCTTCATCAGTGTGCTTGTTAAAGTCAGCGGTGAAGCGTCCTATTGGCGGTTCAACCTGATCGGCTCCGGCTGGTCGAGAGCCCTATTAACTTCTCCGTTGGTCCTATTTCCGGTCAAGCTGCTTTCGGTGTTCCTGCTCGGCCTGGTGATCGCCACGGGATTCGGTGGTGATTCAAATTCCTTGCTCAACTTCAGCCCCACCTTTGTCTGGGTCATTTGGTGGGTGGGAATGTCCATCACTGTGGCGCTGCTGGGGAACATCTGGGCTCTGGTCAACCCGTGGAAGATACTGTTCGGCTGGGCTGAGGGCGTCTACCGGCTCGTACGTCCCGGTCATGAGCTAACTATGGGCCTAAACTATCCGGCCAAATATGGCATCTGGCCCGCGCTAGCCCTGTTCGGCCTGTTTACCTGGATACAAGACGCGTATCCCAAGACCGACATTCCCAGTCAGATCGCCACCATGGCGGTTGTCTATACGGTCATAACCCTGGGAGGAATGGCGGTTTTTGGCAAACATCAGTGGCTGCGCAAGGGCGAAGCATTCACGGTTATATTTGGCCTCTTGAGCCGATTCTCGATAACGGAAGTACGGACGAACGGACACGATGCCTGTCAAACGTGCTCCGCTCAGTGCCTAGACCTGGACGGTGAATGCATCGATTGCTACGAGTGTTTTCAGAGGTCAGACAAAAGGGAGATCAACCTGAGGCCCTTCGCCATCGGCCTGGGCCGGAACGAACCTGTAACCAACGACATCCTTGGTCTGGTTGTCTTGATGTTGGCGACGGTAACCTTCGACGGATTCAGCGCCACTTCGGCATGGGTTGAATTTCAAACATTCGTGGTCGTCCTGTTTGGAATCGGCGGAGGGGAAATCTTCAATAGCCTGGTTCTGGCCGATACTCTGGGAGTGGTCTTTGTGCCAGTGGGTTTCTTTCTGGTCTACTGGTCTATCAGTTCTTCTCGAAGCTTATGGCGATCTCTGTGGATGGCCATATGGGTGCATTGGAGATGGCCCGTATATTCGGGTTCTCGCTGGTTCCCATCGCACTGGCGTACAACATCGCCCACTTCATCACTCTGCTATTGATACAGGGGCAGTTGATCATCCCGTTGGCATCGGACCCATTCGGCTCGGGATGGAACCTTTTTGGGACGGTCGATTATTCGTTGAATATCAGCATCATCAACGCCCGGATCCTGTGGTTCCTTTCAGTGGCGTTGATCGTGCTGGGCCACGTTTTGGCCGTTTACCTGGCGCATCGGGTGGCTATTAGGACCTTCAGTAACCGTGCTCTGGTCATGAAAAGCCAATATCCCATGCTGACGTTGATGGTTGTCTACACGGTCATCAGCCTCTGGATCATCGCCCAGCCGATAGTGCAGTAACTAGGCGGTAGTGAAGCCGGCCAGCGATGCGAGGGCGGATCAGCCGTCTAGATGCCCGCCGACATGCCTCCGTGACGTTCGGCCAGGATGCGGCCGTAGTCCTCCCTGCGCCAGCGGTAGGGCATGGTGCGCACTTCGCCCGGCTCACGGGCCGAGCTGAGCAAGGTCAGCGCGTCTTCCAACACAACCCGCTGCTGCTCCGGGTTGCCGGGCGCGCCAAAGGGGCGGCCGAAGGGGAACCGAAGTACCAACCCGCGAGGCACCGACATGGTTTCAGCCCTGGTGCGGTCAACCATGAGCACCACCGTGGGAATGCCGGCCGCTTCGATGGCCCGGGCGATCAGTCCGCCGGACTGATGGCAGATAGGTCAAGTTGTGCCGATCACCACGCCGTCGACACCGTCGTCCTTGAGCCGTCTGGCGACCTCGGGTCCGGTGACTTCCATCAGCCCGGACGGGTCGGGGATGTAGCCCATGAAGCTGTAGGTCGGCGTCAGGGCCTCGCCCACCATGCCATCTGCCTCCATCTCCAGCAGCCGGTGCATGGCCAGTACCGAGTCCACATCCTCGGCCACGCCGGTGGTGTCGTAGTGGGTGTGGGCCACCCGCAACTGGTCCAAGGGGGTGTCCAGCGGAATCTCCCGGTAGCTCCAGTCGCCGTCGGTGTCAAAGGGTTTCTGGCCCTCCACATATACGCCGCCGGTGGACATCACAGAGACCTTGGACTCGGACAGACGTTTCTTGAAGGGCGCCCAGGGTGTGTCGTCGAAGGACATGGGCACCGCGACTCCTGACGCTATCTTGTCGCCCTGCTCCTCCAGGAAACGGTCCACTTCAGACCAGTCCCCGGTCTCCCTGGCGGCAACGTTCAGATGGAAAAGGCGATTGAAGAACTGGGTGACCTCATCCTCCGGCGTCCACTTCAGGTATTTCAGTTTAGAGAAGGGCGCCGTCTCCGGGTTCTTGATCAGGTCCAGCTTCTCTATCGCCATGTTTCCTCGCATTTAAGATCGTTGGCTGCCGGCGCTTTCGATGCGTTGCCATATCGATACGGTGCAGATTCAAGGTATGTTACCAAGGATACGGAACATCCACCATTTAGGAGTGCCGATGGAATCGACTATGGAGTATAATCAGCCGGGAGCGTGACTGCCGTGCCATTTTGCACCTCGGCCTGCGTTCCGACAGCAGTGAATCAACACCTAGTCTCACGACTGGGCTGCCAAAACTATAGGGACTGGTTTAGATGAGTAAGTTTATTGACCGTCTGGAAGAGATAATCGAAGGCGCTCCGGCCCGCATGGGCTTTGGACCCGCCAGGGCCGAAAAGACCCCGGGACTGGCCCTCATAGTACAGGTTTCCAGCAGCCATAAAGCGGGCGCCGCCACCGCCACCGAGGTCTCCCCCGACGGGATAATCATCTCCGGCCTGAGCGGCCCGGCCCAAGCCGGTGAACTGAAAGAAGCCTTGTCCGACACCATCTGGGGCATCAGGACCGATTCACTGAGCACCGACGACGCCAAAGCCTACGAGAAAGAGGGTAGCGGTCTGCTGGCCTTCCAGCTTAAGGGCACGTCGATGGGCGCAGTGGCGTCCGAGGACTCGGCCAAGGTGCTATGCATCGAGGTCGACACCGATATCGAAGCGCTGCGGGACATCAACGCGTTGCCGGTTGACGCCGTGCTCTTTCCCCTCTCCGGAGCTTCATCGTCATGGACCCTGGACGACCTGGCCAAGGTTGCGCGCATCAGCGGACGCCTGGGCAAATACCTGCTGGCCGAGATCACCGAACCCCCCACCGCCGACGACCTGAAAGTCCTGCGCACCGCCGGCATCAACGGTCTGGTGCTGGACGTCTCCGCCGGCAAGGAAGTCTTGGAGTCGCTGAAAAAGTCGCTGATGGAAATGCCCAAGCCCGGCTCGGAGAAAACCAGCCGCGCCAATGCCATCCTCCCCGGCGTGGCCTACTCTTCCCAGAGGGAGGAGGCGGCCCCCGAACCCGATGAGGACGACGACGACGAGTAACCGCCCTGATGCTTCGGCTTAGCCCATGCTTCTAGGTTCCTTCGATCTGCTGGCGGACGACCCGTCGGGCTTTTTCCGCCTGACGGTCCTGATTGTTTTCGCCCTGGTCACAGCGGTCACCATCCATGAATTCAGCCACGCCTTGGTAGCCAACAGCCTGGGCGACAGCACGGCCCGCCGCCTGGGCCGCCTGAGTCTCAACCCCATGCGCCACCTGGACCCCGGCGGCGCGCTCATGATGTTCATCGCCGGATTCGGCTGGGGAAAGCCGGTCCCGGTTGACCCAAGTCAGCTTTCCCGCGGACACACTGACACCGCCCTGGTGGCCGTTGCCGGGCCGCTATCCAACTTGATGTTTGCGTTCATACTGGCGATCCCGTTCAAGACTGGGGCCCTGGTCCCAGCCTCCCTTTCCCTGGACCGCGCGGCCCATGTGATGACCGGCGGCCTCAGCGACGGCGTCGCTGATATCCTGGCCTTGGTCATCTTTTTCAATCTTCTGCTGGGGGTATTCAACCTGTTGCCCCTGGCCCCGCTGGACGGCTCACGGGTCCTGGCGGGTTTCGTCCCCAAGGAACACACCGCCGCCTACGCCAAACTGCAGCGCAGCGGACCGGGGCTGCTGGTAGCCATCATCATGGTCGATTTCGCCCTGGGCTTTGGGGTCTTATGGGGGATCATCGGCCCGGTTGTGAGGATGTTGACGACCTTGGCCACCGGCTACTGAACAACAGGCGTGATAAACTAAATTTTGCCCATCCCTGACTGGGAGACCCTTTGCCATGACCACCGAAAACACCCACGAACACATCCCCGAAGAGACATACGGCGTGCTGCCCGATGAGGGCGTCGTCGAGTTGACCGATACACTGACCGGCTACATGCACGAAATCGAACTTGGCGGCTTGACCGACATCATGGGCCAAGTCCTAGACGACCTCCTTGAGCAGTCGGGTGGGATGCCCCGCGACCTGAAGGCCGATGACGCCTTTGAGCAGATCACCCAGAACCAGTTGGCGGTTACCCTCGCCTATCACCTGGGACGCCTGGAAGGCCGCTCGCCCCAGGTGGTCCAGAAGATGCTGGACGACGCCATCGAGAAATGGGGCATCCATCAACTGGAAGAGTCCGACGAGATCACCGACGAGGACTTGGAAAGCCCAAAAACCCAGGTGTACCCCCGCCTCAGGCGTGTGGAATACTCGGAGGCCCCGGAGCCCAACGTGGAACTGGGCTGGGAGGCTGAAAACCCTGGGGAGGCCGACAGCGCTTCAGAATAGCGATCGATCAGATTGAATCAGAGAGGAACCAATGACCACCGCACCCGCCTATGACCTGTTGCTCACCGGTGGAAACATACTGGACCCGGCCCAAGGCATCGACGGACGCCGGGACATAGCCTTCAAAGACGGCCTGGTGGCCGAGGTTGCCGAACGCATCGACGCCGCGAAAGCGGCCAACTCAGTGGACGTCACCGGCAAACTGATCACCCCCGGCCTGATCGACCTTCACGGACACTTCTACCACGGCGGCAACCCGACCGCCGTCCATCCCGACGAGATCTGCCTGTCTTCAGGCACGACCACCGGCATCGACGCCGGAAGCGCCGGCTTCATCAACTACGAGGCCATGCGGGACTACGTGTTCCCCGCCCACCGGACTCGACTGCTGGCTTTCCTGCACATCAGCGGAGTTGGGCTGGCCAATAACCGTCTGCTGCTCGGCGGGCTTCACGACATGCGCATGATCGATGTGGATGCGACCGCCGATGCCATCAAGAGCAACCCTGGCTTCTGTCTGGGCGTTAAAGTGCGGATGCATTTCAACGCGGTGGCCGCCTGGAACGCCCACGAGGCCATGAGGGCCGCCCGAGCCGTGGCCGACCAGTCAGGCACCCGCTTGATGGTCCACGTCTCCGGCACGCCCATCGCGCTGTCGGATGTCTTGGAGTTCCTGGGCCCAGGCGACATCAGCACCCACGCTTTCAACGGCCTTCCTGAAAACATCCTGGACCGGAACCTCAAGATCAAACCCCAAGTCAAAGAAGCCGTGGACCGGGGCGTGATCATGGACGTGGCCCACGCCGGCGTCCACTGCGACGTCGAGGTTGCCCAGGCCGCCATGCAGCAGGGGCTATTCCCCCATACCATCAGCACCGACATCCACAACCCGCCGCCGGACCGAACGGTCTACAAGATGAACGACCTGGTGAGCAAGTTCCACGCCATGGGCATGTCCCTGCACGATGCCATCGCCGCCAGCACCAGCACCCCCGCCAAAGTGTTGGGCTTGGATGCCGATATTGGCTCCCTGGCCGTTGGAATGAGCGGTGACGCTGCCGTGTTCGACATGCGGGAAGGCAACTTCAAATGGATCGACTCGGCCGGGCACTCACAGGAAGGCAAGGTCCGCCTGGACACGTTCCTAACCGTCCGGGCCGGCCAAGTAGGCTGGCGCGAAGGCCGCCTCATGCAAATGGGCGAGTGCTAGCAGTACAACTTCGTTTTCTTTGAAGAACGAAAATCCCCCTAAATCCCCCTTTGCAAAGGGGGACCGAGGGGGATTTTTGCATCTACTCCCAAGTTTCAGTTGCCCGATCCTACTCCAACGCGTCGGCCAGCACCTCAACCAGATGCCGCGCCTTCCGGCCGGTGCCGTCTTCCACTTGCTGGCGGCAGGAGACGCCCATCACGGCCACTTCCCAGTCCTCGTCCTTGGCCCGGATGGCCGGGAAGAGGGCTTCTTCGCCGATCTTCATGGACAGGTCGTAATGCTCTTTCTCGTAGCCGAAGGACCCGGCCATGCCGCAGCAACCGGCGTTGATCAATTCCACCTGGTAGCCTGGTGCCAGCCGTAGGGCCGCCATCGATGTGGCGGTTCCCATCTCGGCCTTCTGGTGGCAGTGGGCCTGGAATAAGACCTTCTTCTCCAGCTTACCCATGTTCAGTTGCAATTTACCGTCTTCCTGAAGTTTCATCAGGAACTCGTCGATCATGAACGAGTTTTCGGCGATTGTTTTCGTCCGCTCGTCGCGGACTAATTGCGGGTACTCGTCCCGGAAGGTCAGCAGACAGCTTGGCTCGCAGCCGATGATGGGGATGCCAGCTTCAGCGTAGGCGTAAAGGTGGTCCACGTTGGAGACCGCATTGGCCGTGGCGTCGTCCAGCAGGCCCTTGGAGATCATGGGCCGGCCGCAGCATTTGGTTTCAGACAGGACCACCTTCAGCCCGGCGGCTTCTAGCAACGCAACAGCGGCCTTGCCGATCTCAGGATAGTTGTAGTTCATGTAGGTGTCGTTCAAGAGGACCACGGCGTCGGTGGCCTGGGCGTTCCCGGCTCCCCGGGCCTTGAACCACTTCGAGAAGGTCTGCCGCACGAACTTGGGCGCCTTCCGCTTGGGGTGGATACCCAGCAGCATCTGCGACATCATCTTGCCGATGGGGTTGCTCATCATCAAGTTGGAGAACGGCGCCGTCCGGCTCCCCCAGGCGCTGAGCCGGTTGATGTTGGCGAACACCCGGTTCCGAAAAGGAACTCCGTTGGCCCGGTGGTACTGGTCCAAGAACTCGTACTTGAGCTTGGCCATGTCCACGCCCGACTCGCACTCGGACTTGCATCCTTTGCACTCGAGGCACAGGTCCATGGCCTCCCAGAGCCGCTTGCTGGTCATGGTGCCCTCTGGCAGCTTGCCCGAAAGCGCCGCCCGCAGCAGGTTGGCCCGGCCTCTGGTGGAATGCTCCTCGTCTCTGGTGGCCACGTATGACGGACACATGGTCCCGACATGCTGGCGGCAGGCGCCCATGCCGTTGCACATCTCCACCGCGCCGGCGAAGTCGGTGTCGATCGAAAAATCCAGCTTGGTGGGAAGCGATGGGGCCCGGTAGTCGCCGCCGTAGCGCAGGTTCTGGTCCATGGGCGGGCAGTCGATGATCTTGTTGGGGTTCATGATGCCGTCGGGGTCGAACGTCCCCTTAAGCTCTTGGAACAGCTTGTAGATCTCCGGCCCGAACATCTTCTCGTTCCAAACGCCCCGGACGATGCCGTCGCCGTGCTCCCCGCTGAGGGAACCGCCGAACTCCTTTACTAGGTCGCTGATCTCGTCGGCGATGGACAACATTTTCTTGACGCCGTCCTGGCTCTTCAGGCTGACCACCGGCCTGATGTGCAGGCAGCCGACGCTGGCATGCCCGTAGTAGGCGGCCTCGGTCCCGTGGTTGCGGACGATCTCATCGAACCTGCGGACGAAGGCCCCCATCTTGTCCGGGTCCACCGCCGTGTCTTCCACGAAGGGCAGGGGCTTGGCGTCGCCGTGCATGCTCATCAGCAGGCCCAGCCCGTTCTTCCGCACCGCCCAAACGCTGGCCTGAGCCGCCCGGTCCAGCATATTCACCGTGGCGTACCCGTGGCCGCGGCGGGCCATGTCTTCCTTCAGCTTGTTGGTTTTGCCGGTGAGTTCAGTTTCCGACTCCCCGTAGAACTCCACCACCAAGATCGCGCCTGGGTCACCTTCGATGAACCCCATGTTGGACGCCAGCCCAGCCGACTGCCGGGAGCGCTCCAGCACGTTCCTGTCCATGATCTCAATGGAGGACGGGTCGTGCTCCAGGATGTGCTGCACGGCGTCGCTGGCCCTGAAGATGTCTTGGAAGTGGACCACGCCCAGGGCGGTCATGGTGGGCCGCGGAACCAGGTTGATCTTGATCTCGGTTATCACGCAGAGGGTGCCCTCAGAACCGACAACCATCTTCGTCATATTAAAGGGCGAGTCGGTCAGGAACTCGTCTAGGTTGTAGCCGCTGACCCGGCGCATGATATTGGGGTAGCGGGCTTTGATCTCGGCGATGTTTTCCTGGGCCAGCCGCCGCACTCCCCGGTAGATCTCTGACTCTAACCCGGCGCCGCTGAGCTTGGTTTCTAGTTCCCTGGCGTCCAGTTCTTGGAAATGGCTCTGGGTGCCGTCGGACAAGATGACTGAGACCTCTTTGATGTGGTCCAGGGTCTTGCCGTAGATCACCGAGTGGGCGCCGCACGAGTTGTTGCCCACGCCCCCACCGACGCAGGCACGGTTGGAGGTTGTGGGGTCCGGGGCGTACATCAGGCCGTAGGGCAGCAGTTGGCGGTTCAGGTCGTCCAGCACGATGCCCGGCTGGACCCTGGCCCACTGCTCTTCTTGATTGACCTCGATTATCTGGTTCAGGTACTTGCTGAAATCGGTGACGATGGCATGGTTCACGGTCTGTCCGGCCAGGCTGGTCCCGCCGGCCCGGGGCAGCACGGGCACACCGCTCTCTTTAGCCACTTCGATCACGGCCAGGACGTCTTCCACGTTGCGGGGTATTACCACGCCCACCGGCTCCATCTGGTAGATGCTGGCGTCGGTGCTATAGAGCACACGGGAGAAGGCGTCGAACCTAACCTCGCCTGAGACCCGCCGTTTCAACGCGTTCTCGATGTCGTCCCGTTCGGATGCGTGGACCCGTGTCGCCGCCGTGGTGGCCATGATTAACTCCGTAGTCGTAGCTTTCAGCTATCAGCCGTCAGCTTATCGGAATCGGGATTTGGCTTCAAGCTGGGCTGGGGCTCGCCGTGGGATTTGTGGACAGTTGGCGGCGGATGTAAACTGATGGACGACCTGATCTGATAGGAGCCCTAATTGAAGATCGCGTACTCGCTGTCCAACAACCAGGGCATGGAAGATGTCCAAGGGGTGGTGGACCTGGCCGTCCGCTGTGAAGAACTGGGGTTCGAATCCGTCTGGGCCAGTGAGCACGTCTTCAACGTCAGCTACGTCTACGACCGCATCGGCGACAAACCATACTACGAACCACTCACGGTTCTGACCTTCGTGGCGGCTCGCACCACTACCATCGGACTGGGCACCAGCGTCCTAGTCCTCCCCTACCACAACCCCATCCGCCTGGCCAAAGTCGCCGCCACCCTGGACGTTTTGTCCGGCGGCCGTTTGATGCTGGGAGTGGGCGTGGGTGTCATCGAAGAAGAACTGGAAGCGATGGGCAGCCCTTTCGCCGAACGGGGCGCCATCAGCGACGAGACCATCGCCATCATGAAGGAACTGTGGACCAAAGAAGACCCAAGCTTCCAGGGCAAGTATCATAGCTTCTCGGGCATGAAATTCACGCCCAAACCGCTGCAGAAACCCCACATACCGATCATCATCGGCGGCACCAGCAAGGCCGCCATCCGCCGGGCCGCCCGCTCCGGCACAACCTGGCACCCAACGGCCCTATCCCCTGAAGCCCTGGCCGAGGGCATGGAGTACCTGAAGGAACAGGCCGTAGTGGCGGGACGCGACCCTTCCGAGATCAGCGTCTCGGTCAGCGCCGCCATCGGCAACACCCACAACCACAACCGCTACTCCCTTGGTGAAGACCCGGAAGAGATACTGGAACGATCGCAAAAATACCAAGAGATGGGCGTCGAACGCCTGGTAGTCTCACCCAACACCCGAGACCAAAGCCAACTCCGCCCCATCATGGAGATGCTGGCGGAAGTCGTCATACCCGTAGTCCAAACCTAAAAGCCAACAGCTCATAAGGAGCCCTGAAATGACCACCCATTCGCCAGCAGAAGTTAAAGCGCTACAAGAGTCCGCCCTGGAGCATCTCTGGGTCTACTTGCGGGAGCCCAGCGATATGGCTGAAAAGGGAGACCCGGCCATCTTCGTCAGCGGCGAGGGCGTTCACGTGACCGACGCCAACGGCAAAACCTCCATAGATGGCATGTCGGGGCTTTGGCTGAAGAATGTGGGTTACGGCCGAAAAGAGATCGCCGACGCCGCCTACGAGCAGATGCTGAACCTGACCTACATGCCCCTGGGCACCACCACTGAACCCACCATCCGCCTGGCCGAGAAGATCTCCCAGATAGCGCCCGGCGACATGACCCGGTCCTTCTTCACCAGTGGCGGGTCGGAGGCCGTTGAGACTGCGATCAAACTTAGCCGCGCCTATTTCAAGCGGGTGGGCGAGCCCCACCGAACCAAGTTCATCAGCCGCAAGGGTTCCTACCACGGCGCCACCATGGGCGCGCTGGCCCTGGGCGGCTCCCATCTCTACCCCAAGCTCGACTACGAACCGTTGATGCCTGGAGTCTTCCACGTCCCCCAGCCGCTGCCCTACCGCTGCGAGTTGGGTGGCCAGACCCCCGAAGAATGCGCGGAGCTCTGCGTGAACGCGATCGAAGAGATGATCAAGTTCCAAGATCCGGAGACCGTCGCCGCCGTTTTTGCCGAGCCCGTCTCTAGTCCCCTGGGCTGCGTGGTCCCCGGCGACAACTACTGGCCACGGCTGCGGGAGATCTGCGACAAATACGGTGTTCTGCTCATCGCCGATGAGGTCATCACCGGGTTCGGCCGCACCGGCAAGATGTTCGCCACCGAGCATTGGGGCGTGGTGCCCGACATGATGACCGTGGCCAAGGGGATCACCAGCGGCTACATCCCCATGGGCGGCTGCATCACCCGAGGCGAGATATCCGACGCCTTCATCGGCAGCCCCAAGGCGTCATTCAAGCACGTAATAACCTTTGGCGGACATCCGGTGGCCGCCGCCGCCGCCCTCAAGAACATCGAGATCATGGAGAACGAGGGCATGGTCGAGAACTCGGCCAAGCAGGGCGTTTACCTGCTGGACGGACTGAAGGAGATGAAGGACAAGTACAAGATGATCGGCGACGTCCGCGGCCTGGGCCTGTTCTGCGGCATCGAGCTGGTCGCCGACCGGGAGACCAAGGAATACTTCCCCGCCGAGGCCGACCTGGCCAACCGCATCACCCAGGGCTTCGCTGACAACGGCTTGCTCCTCCGCGGCGGAGACCGCATGAACGTAGCGCCGCCCCTATGCATAACGTCCAGTGAGGTAGATGAATTAATCACCATCATGGACAAAGTATTCGGAGAAGTTTCGCAGGCGTTGGGTGTCTAACCAAAGCCAACCACAAAATCCCTTCTCCCGTCGCAACGGGAGAAGGCTAGGATGAGGGCATTCCCCTTCCGCATCATCCTAGTTCGGCCGAAAAACAACGCCCCCACCTCCGACTAGGTCGAGAGTCTCAACGTTGTCAGACCTAACCCTCCCCCGTGAGCGGGAGAGGGGAAAATTATCTCCTAGGGCAGCGTCCCAAATATCTCCGTCATCCGCCTAACCCGCTCGGGGTCGACCTTGTTGGTGACGATCCCGCCCACTTTCAAGCTGGTGCCGATGATTGCGCCGTCGGAGTGCTCGATCACCCGCCAGATGTTTTTCTCGGTGACCCCGCTGCCAACTAAGACCAGGCCGTCGGGCGTGGCGCGGCGCACCACGGATACATCGAAGCTGGCCGTTTCCTCGCCGGTCGCCGTGCCGGAGACGATCAGGCCGTCGGCCAAGCCCCTTTGGGCGGTCTCTCTGGCCATCAAACCCAGGTCGACCGAGCCCAAAGGCACGGCGTGTTTCACCAGAACGTCGGCCAGCACCTGCACGTTCGCCTCCAGGGCCTTACGGTGGCGCATGGTCTGGAACGCCTCGCCCTCGATCAGACCTTCTTCGGCGGCCATCACGCCGTAGTGGACGTTCACCCGGATGAACTTAGCGCCGGTGACCGCCGCGATGCCCAGCGCGGATAGGGCGTCGTTCCTCAGCATGTTGATTCCCACCGGGACGTTGACCACCTCTTCAACCCGTTCCACCGCCACGGTCATGCCGGCGATGGTCTCGGGGTCGAGACGCCCGGTGCGGAAGGGGACATCGCCGAAGTTCTCCACGATGATCCCGTTCACCCCGCCCTGCTCCAGGATATTCGCCTCTTCTTCAGCCCGGTCGATCACCGCGCGCATGCTGCCACCCCAACGGGGCGAGCCGGGCAGGGGTAACAGGTGGACTACTCCGATGAACGCCTTTGACACGCCAAATAGGTCACGGCTCATTATTTAACTGTTCAACTCCAAAATCTGGGTCAGGTTGGATTCTATCTCGCTGAGGTCCCGTGGGGAAACCACACCCATCTTCCGTTCGATCATGCTCTGTTTGATGGTCCGGATGATACCGGTGGTGACCGACGGGAATATGAGTCCAGCCTCTTCCCAATCATTCATCAAGTGATCGCCCGGTAGCAGCCGCCGGGTGTTGCTGGTGATTGCGGACACGACCGCTTCCTGTCTGCCTTGAATGTATTCGTCCGAACTGAGGAGCAACACCGGACGGCGCTTGCTCCCTGTCTCCGATGCGAAGACGAATTTAACCAGGACGATATCCCCGCGCCTATAGCCGGTCGTAAGCAGCATCTTGCTCGTTATCCCATAGTTCAGACAACACGGGGTCTTCCGCTCCCGCCAACTCCACCGATTCAGAGTGGTCCTCACGGTGCATCGGGCCGTCCAAGTCCGTTCGGCGGATGCGCCGGTGGCCTCCGCGGCCGACCCGGTAGGCAACCATCTCGCCGTCGCGAATCAACTGCTGTACCGTGCGCTTTGAGACAGACAGGTAATTCGCGGCATCTTCCACGGAATACCACTCTTTATCTGGCACGGCAGCGGCTTTCCAATAAAGGACCTCGTTGGCAGTCTTCTTGGCAATGATCACGCCCAGGTCCTCCAACTCCGCCAATGCATCGTCAAGGTCGGCACCGGCCAGGCCTGTCTTGCCGCGTAGTTCGGCGTAACCAGCGGCTGGGTCTTCGGGAATCTGCTCTAGCACCAGCCGCCGGTTGGCGGCAGCGCCACGATATTGTTGGCCGTTGTCTTGGGTCATTGCTATGCCTTAGTTATCCAATAAATCCAACTTATGCACGATTCTGCACGAAAATGTACCAACATGATAACACATCACCCAGCCTGACCAAAAGCGCCGTGTTGTCATAACGATGTTACAATATGGGTCGTAAATTGGGTGAGGGTGGAGCTGTATGGCCCAGGATTTTATCCACGTCAAAGGCGCTCGCGAGCATAACCTCAAGAACATAGAGATCACCATTCCCCGCGGCAAGCTGGTGGTGATCACCGGAGTATCCGGTTCCGGCAAGAGTTCCCTGGCTTTCGACACCATCTACGCAGAGGGCCAACGCCGCTACGTAGAGTCCCTGTCGGCCTACGCACGCCAGTTCCTGGGCCGGATGGACAAGCCCGACGTCGACTACATCGAGGGCCTTTCGCCGGCCATCTCCATCGACCAGAAGGGTGTCTCCCACAACCCCCGGTCGACCGTTGGCACGGTGACAGAGATATACGACTATCTGCGGCTGCTGTTCGCCAGAGTGGGCCTGCCCCACTGCCCTAAGTGCGGCAAGCCCGTAGAACGCCAGACCATCTCCCAGATCGTGGACGCCATCATGAGCCTGGAAGAGGGCACCCGGATCACGCTGATGGCGCCTAAGATTCGCCGCAAGAAGGGCGAGCACCGGGACGTATTTGAGACCGCCCGCCAGTCCGGCTTCGTCCGGGTCAGGGTCAATGGCGAGATCCTGATGCTGGAAGAGATGGGCGACCTGAACCTGGACCGGAAGAAGTGGCACTACATCGAGCTGGTCGTCGACCGCCTGATCATACGGCCCGACACCGAGACCAACCGGGTGGCCGAGTCGGTGGAAACTGCCCTCCGTGAAGGCGGCGGCGTGGTCGAAGCCCACGTGGAAGATGGCGAGACCCTGGTTTTCTCTGAGCAGTTTGCCTGCACCAAGTGCAACACCAGCCTGCCGGAGATCGAACCGCGCACCTTCAGCTTCAACAGCCCTCACGGCGCTTGCACTGACTGCACCGGGCTGGGTTACAAGCTGTCATTGGATCCCGAACTGATCATCTCCGACCGGGAGCTTTCCCTGTCCCAAGGCGCCATCACGCCGTGGACCCGAGGCGGCCCTTCTAGCAGTTGGTACATCAGCCTGATGGAATCGGTGGCCCAGGCCAACGGCTTCTCCTCGAAGACGCCGGTCAAAGACTTGGACCCCAAACACATAGACATGATCCTCTACGGCAACGACGAGAAAAAGGTCACCGTCCGGCACCGCACGCACCGTGGCCAGAGCTACGAATGGGACACCAAGTTCGAAGGGGTCATCCCAAACCTGGAACGCCGTTACAAGCGCACCGAGTCCGACTACATGCGCCACCAGATTGAGCGTTATATGTCGGCCCGCCCCTGCCAGTCCTGCGGCGGCAAACGTCTGCGCCCAGAAGCCCTGTCCGTGAAGGTCTGCGGCCTGGGGATCATGGATGTTTGCGCTAAGAACATCGGGCAAGCGGCCGAATGGATCAGGGATATCGACCCCGACGCACCCGGCCCCCATAAAAAAATGGCCCTGACCACCCGGGAGAAGACCATCGCCAACCAGGTCTTGAAAGAGATCGAAGGGCGGGTCAAGTTCCTGGAAGGCATCGGGCTGGACTACGTGACCATGGACCGCACCGCCCGCACCCTGTCCGGCGGCGAGGCTCAACGCGTCCGCCTGGCCACCCAGATCGGCTCCGGGCTGACCGGCGTTCTCTACGTGTGCGACGAGCCTACCGTGGGCCTGCATCCCCACGACGATCACCGGCTTATCGACACCCTGGTCCGCCTGAAAGACCTGGGCAACACCGTGATCGTGGTGGAACACGATGAAGCCATGATGCGGTCAGCTGACTTCATCGCCGACCTTGGCCCCGGCGCCGGTGAACATGGCGGCTATGTGGTCGCCACCGGGACCGTCGCAGATATCGAGGCAAACCCCAATTCGCTGACCGGCGCCTACCTCAGCGGCCGCAAAGTTGTGCCCTATCCGGAGAAACGGCGCAAGGGCAACGGCGATGAGATCGTGGTCAAAGGGGCGAAAGAGAACAACCTCAAGAATATCGACGTTAGATTCCCCTTGGGACGCTTGGTTTCGGTCACCGGCGTCTCCGGTTCCGGCAAGAGCAGCCTGGTCTACGAGATCCTCTACAAGAAGCTGAACCAGGTGATCAACAAGGGACGGGACCTCCCCGGAGCCCACAAAGAGGTGCTGGGCATCGAGGGCGTGGACAAGGTCGTGAACATCGACCAGTCGCCCATCGGCCGCACCCCACGGAGCAACCCGGCCACCTACACCGGGGCCTTCACGCCCATTCGAGACCTGTTCGCCAGCCTGCCCGAGGCCCGGGTGCGCGGCTATGCGCCGGGCCGGTTCTCCTTCAATGTCAAAGGGGGCCGCTGCGAGGCCTGCCAAGGAGAGGGCTACAACCAGATAGAGATGCAATTCCTGCCCGACGTTACCGTCCCCTGCGAGATCTGCCAGGGGAAGCGGTACAACCGGGAAGCCTTGGAGGTAACACTCCGGGGAAAGAACATCGCTGAGGTCCTCGACATGACCGTGGCCCAGGCGTTGGAGTTCTTTATAAACTTCCCACGCATAAAGCCGAAACTGGAGACCATGCGTGACGTGGGCTTGGGCTACATCCGCCTGGGGCAGCCGGCCACCACCCTTTCCGGCGGCGAAGCCCAGCGAGTGAAGCTGGCCACCGAACTTTCCAAGCGCGCCACGGGCAAGACCGTGTACCTGTTGGACGAGCCCACCACCGGCCTTTCCTTCTCGGACTGCGCCGCTCTGTTGGGTGTCCTGCACCGCCTGGTGGACACCGGCAACACGGTCATACTCATCGAGCACAACCTGGACGTGATCAAGAATTCGGACTGGGTGATCGACCTGGGCCCCGGCGCCGGCGAAAAGGGTGGCAAGCTCATCGCCACCGGCACCCCGGAGCAGTTGGCCGCCAACACCAAGTCCTTCACCGGCAAGTACCTGAAGCGGATGCTCAAGCCGACGGGCCGCGGAACCAAACCCGCCAAGGCCAAAACGACTGTCAGAAAAACAGCTAAGACTCCGGCCAAGGCGAAAGAACCGGTGGTTGCGGCTGTGGGCGATTAACCTGGGCCATACCGAGGCTTTGGCTCTGCTAGAATCGGATACAGGAAAAATACCAAACCGGGAGATGCGATATGGCACTGCACTATGACGGCGAAGTGAAGATCACCAAGGTTGCCGGGATGAGTCCCATGATGAACAACGGCTACCTGATCACCTGCCCCGAGACGAATGAATGCATACTGATCGACACCCCAGGGGAGCCCGAGAAACTGCTGGGCGCCATCACCGACGAGAATATCAAGGCCATCTTGATCACCCATAACCATGGTGATCACCTGGCCGGGTTCGGTGAGATCACCGGCAAAGTCGATGCCCCCGTGGGCATCTCCCCCGCCGACGCACACGCTCTGCCACGCCCCCCGGAGATCGACCTGGATGACGGCAAGGTAATCAAGTTCGGCAACCAGGAACTCACCGTCCTGAACACCCCCGGCCACACCGACGGCGCTTCCTGCTTCCTCGTCGGAAAGCACCTGTTCTCCGGCGACACGCTGTTCCCCGGCGGCCCCGGCAAGACCCGCAGCCCGGAGGCCTTCGTCCAACTGCTGAACAGCATCACCAGCAAGCTGCTAACGCTGTCGGATGACACCGCCGTCTATCCCGGTCACGGCGACGACACCACCATCGGCGAGGCCCGGCGACGCCATGCGGACTTCTCCTCCCGGTCGCATCCGGCGGACATGTCCGGCGACGTGGACTGGCTCAAGTCGTAATTCTGATCTTCACCAAACCCTAGGCTTCACCGATCCCAAGACAAGGTCCCGAGGAGTCCATGTACCAACGTTCTGTGCTGGATAACAAACTGCGCGTTCTAACATCGACCATGCAACATACCCAGTCGGTCTCCATGGTCATCTGTGTCGGAGCGGGTTCCCGATACGAGTCCGAGGAACTGGCCGGCGTCTCACATTTCATCGAGCACCTGCCCTTCAAGGGCACCGAGAACTGGCCCACCGCCCGCGCCGTCAGCGAAGCCATCGAGGGCGTCGGCGGGGTGATGAACGCCAGCACCGACCGTGAGATGACTGTCTTCTGGATCAAGGTTGCCCGCCTTCATTACAAGACCGCGTTCGCCGTTCTCATGGACATGGTGCTCCATCCCCGCCTCGACCCGGAAGAGGTGGAGAAAGAGCGCGAGGTGATCCAGGAAGAGCTGCGGATGACCTACGACCAGCCGTCATACCGGGTGGACCTGTTGATCGACGAGGCGATGTGGCCCGGCCAGGCCATGGGACGCGACGTCGGCGGCACCCTGGAGACGGTGGCGGACATCCAGCAGAAAGACATCCGCGAGTACATGCACCAGCAGTACAACCCGGCCAACACCGTGGTGGCCGTCGCCGGCAACGTGACCCACGAAGAAGTTGTGGATATGCTGGCCGAGACGACCAAAGACTGGAAACCTCTGCAGTCATTGGACTGGGAGCCGGCTATCGACAATGTAGAGGGTCCATTGGTCCGCATTGAGCGCCGCCGCAGCGACCAGACGCACCTGTGCCTGGGCGTGCCCGGCATGTCCCTGTCCCACCCGGACCGGTATGCTTTCAACCTTATGAACACCATCTTGGGCGACGGTATGAGCAGCCGCCTGTTTTTGAATCTGCGGGAGGAACAAGGACTGGCCTATGACGTGCAAAGTTCCACCAGCAACTACCGGGACACCGGCGCCCTGGTGGTCTACTGCGGCGTGGAACCCAGCAAGACCAACGATGCCGTGAAGACCATCGTCCAAGAGTTCCAGGGCATGCACCAAGTCCCCAGCGAGCAGGAACTCAACAAGGCCAGGGAATATTCCAAGGGCCGGCTGTTGCTCCGCATGGAAGACACCCGGGCTGTCGCTTCTTGGTTGGGAGCCCAGGAACTCCTCCAGAACAGCGTCCGCACCCCCGAAGAAGTTGTGGGCTTCCTTGACGCGGTGGAGCCCTCGGACATCGCCAGAGTGGCCACCGGTCATCTGAACGACGAGAAGATGCGTCTCGCCGTGGTCGGCCCCCGCGGCGGCGTCAAAGCGCTGACAGGAATGCTCAGTTTCTAACTGGTACCCAAATACCCGCAATCAAAAAAAGCCCTCCCGCATCAACGGGAGGGCCTTTTTTGTCATTTTGGTGAAGGATGAAACTACGGCGGCCCAGGGGATGTAGGGGCAGGTTTCCAACCTGCCCTGTTCCGGGGAGGCCGATCCAGCAGAGGAACCGGGACCGGCTGCATCGGAGCGTGGCCGCAGGGTTTGGTAATTGGATGACAAGCAGCCGGGCGGGTTAGAAACCCGCCCCTACGTTTATGCACAGATAAAATCGATTTCGGTTTCTAGGCCGCTTCTGCTTCGACCGTGTTGTTGAGCACTCCTATGCTGGGAATCTCAACCTGTACTCTGTCTCCCGGTTTCAGGGCCACGGTGACGCCGGTGCTTCCGGAGAACACCAGGTCTCCCGGCCGCAGGGTCACTTGTTGGCTGATGTAGCTGACGATCTCGGCAAAGCTGAACAGCATCTCTTCGGTGTGGCCGTGCTGTACCTCTTCGTCGTTCAGGCGGACGATCATCTCCAGCTTTTGCGGGTCGACATCGGTGTCGATCCAGGGGCCCACCGGAGCGAAGGTGTCGGCGCCCTTGGCCCTCCAGAAAGTCCAGTCGTCCTTCTGCCAGGTGCGGTCGCTGACATCGTTGCCGCAGGTGTATCCCAGGATGTATTTCGGGGCTTCTTGGGGAGTCACTCCGTGGCAGAGCTTGCCGATGACCGCCACGGCCTCGCCTTCATAATGGACGTCGGTCGAGGCGCTGGGGAGGATTATGGGCTCTTCCGTTCCGGTGAGGGAGCCGCGAGCCTTGATCCAGGGCTCCGGGTGTTCGGGCACCGTGGGGTTCTCGTCGCCAAGCACCCCGGCGGCGAACTCCAAATGGTTGGCGAAATTAAGCCCCGGACACCAGATCTCTGAGGGTTCCGTAGGAGGTAAGAGCTTCACGTCCTGCAGCGAGTGCTTGGTATCGGTCATGCGGAAACGGGTATAAATACTGCCTCTGATCTCCACCACCTCATCCCCCTGGACCACCCCAAACGCGGTCCTTCCATTGCTGCGGAAGCGTGCGATCTTCATGCTACTCCTACTGATTTGTTGAGTTAAAGAACTGGGAGTCAATCGGGGATTCTACTGGTTATACTCAGGCTAGGCAAGGGGTTTTCAGGGTTGTCCGCAAATTGCTCACGGACTAAAATACCTCCCGCAGGGTAATTTTAAGTGTGAATCCGGTATGCGTTTAATACCGGCACTCGCTCTAACCCATCCCGGCTGAAAAGGAGACCCCTTGAAACTAGGATTTTTCGTCACCAACCAGTACCTTCCCGGCGAGTCCATGCCGGAAAAGATTCAAGACAGCGCGGAACAGGTGAGGGCGGCCCGAGACGCCGGGTTCAGCCTGATCGCCACCGGCCAGCATTACCTGGCGGCGCCCTATCAGATGAGCACGGTATTTCCCCTGCTGTCGCGTCTGGCGGCTGAGGCCGGCGATATGCAGGTGGCCGCCACCGTCATATTGGTGCCCCTGCACAATCCAGTGGAGTTGGCGGAAAGCATCGCCACCCTGGATTGCATCACCAATGGAAAGTTCGTCTTCGGCGTCGGATTGGGTTACCGGGACGAGGAATACACCGCCTTCGGGATTCAGCGGAGCGAGCGGGTCGGGCGGTTGAACGAGGCCATGGACCTGATTAAACGGCTATGGAGCGAAGACGAGGTCGAGTTCAACGGCAAGTATTACACCGTGCCCAAGACCAAGATCAGCACCAAGCCCGTGCAGGCTCCTCATCCCCCCATCTGGGTTGCCGCCAACAACGACGTGGCCATCCGCCGCGCCGCCCGCTGGGGCTACCCCTGGCTCATCAACCCCCACGCCACTGTGCCGATGGTTGCCGACCAATGGGTCAAGTACAAAGCGGCCCTGGACGAGTTCGGTCAGCCGGTGCCCGAAGAACTCCCCATGATGCGGGAGATGTATGTTGCCCAGGACCGCGAGACAGCCTTCATCGAAAGCCAGCCCTTCCTCGAGGGCAAGTACAAGGCCTACGCCGAATGGGGCCAAGACAAAGCGCTGCCCGGCGAGGTGAGCTTCAGTGTGCCCTACCAGGATCTGGCCAAAGACCGGTTCCTCCTGGGCTCTCCCGACGACATCGTCTCCGAGTTCCGGCGCTACGCCGACGAACTGGGCGTGAACCACATGATCTGCCGGATGCAGTGGCCCGGCATGCCCCAGGAACAGGTCTTAAAGCAGATCGAGCTGCTGGGCCGGGAAGTCATCCCCCGGATCAAGGATTTCTAGGCAGGACCTTGGCAATTGAACGCCATGATTCAGGCGCGATTCACCTAGGTGAGCCGTGCCTGAATCATGCTAAACTGGGAGCCGCTGGCGATTTAACGGCTAAGTGATTACTGCCCGGACGGTATTCCGTCCGGCGAAGTTGGTGTAGATAGTGGTCCCTCCCGGAGATATTGGAGCACTGCCCCTGTGGGTCTGCGTATTCGTTTTGCTGGGGCTTGCCCTAGCGGTTTTCAATTACGCTTTCTATACCAGAGTCGTTCGTCTGGTCCTCCAGGGCAAAGCCACGGCCCGGTTCGACCGCCCCATGGAACGGATGTGGGGAGCGCTGGCCATATCCCTGGGACAGCAGAAGGTCCTGCAGCGGGTGAAATACGGCGACTACGCCGGCATCGGCCACGCCATCATCTTCTGGGGCTTCCTGACCTTCATGCTCAGCTATGGCATCTTCATCTTCGCCGGCTCCGCGTGGCATGGATTCCCCGAATGGCTGCTTACCGAGACTGGAGTCAAGGTCTACAGCATCTACCTGGACATCGCGGCCGCCGTTTTGGGCGTGGTGCTGGTCTGGGCATTCGTCCGCAGATGGGTACTCCAACCCCGCCGTCTTAGCTACGACCTAACCCGGCACTCCGACGCCCTGATCATCGTCTTAATGATCATGGGACTGATGATATCGACGATCTTGACCCACGCTTTCTGGGTGGCACAGGGCGGCGCCGGCCCTGAGGCTGACGTCTACATCGGCGGCGCTCTGGGCGACCTGTTCACCGACTGGGGGTTGGGCACCGGCGCGGCCAACACGCTGCAAGGGGTCTTCTGGTGGTCCCACCTATCCATCATCCTGTTATTCACGGTCTACATCCCGTTCACCAAGCACATGCATATGTTTGCCGCCCCAGTGAACGCCTACTTCCGGTCCTTGGAGCCCAAGGGCGCCCTTCCCCTCATGGACCTGGAAAACACCGAGAAATTTGGCGCAGGGCGCGTTCAGGACTTTACCTGGAAACAACTTTTGGACGGCTACGCCTGCGCGGTGTGCGGCCGCTGCTCCGACGCCTGCCCGGCCAACCTCACCGGCAAACAACTCTCGCCGATGCACATAGTGGAGAACCTTAAGGACCATATGGTCGCCATCGGCCATCAGGGTGAGCGAAACACCGAGCATGTGGAACCCACCTCGATCTTGAACGGCTTGGACGGCGTCATCTCCGAGACGTCTATCTGGGACTGCCTGAACTGCGGCGCCTGCATGGAGGAATGCCCAGTGGCGGTGGAGCATGTGCCGACCATCATGGACATGCGCCGCCACCTGGTCTTGGAAGAGTCCAAAGTCCCAGAGTCGGCCATGAACGCTCTGCTCAGCCTGGAGCAGCGGGGCCACCCATGGCGCGGCACGCAGTACTCCCGGACCGATTGGGCCGAGGGTCTGGATGTTCCCACTCTGGCCGAGAAACCCGACGCTGAAGTGCTGTTCTGGGTCGGCTGCACCCCAGCCTTAGAACAACGCAGCCAGGCCATCGCGCGGTCCATGGCCAAGGTCTTGAAGGCCGCCAAGGTGGACTTCGCCATCCTGGGCGACGAAGAGACCTGCACCGGCGACCCGGCCCGGCGCATGGGCAACGAATATCTATTCCAGATCCTAGCGGCACAGAACATAGAGACCATGAACAGCTACAACGTGAAGAAGGTGGTGACCATCTGCCCCCACTGCTTCAACACCATGAAGAACGAGTACCCACAGTTGGGCGGGAACTTCGAGGTCCTGCACTACAGCCAGCTCGTGGACCAACTCATCACCAAGGGCGCTATCAAGCCCGTGAAGATGATGAACATCACTATGGCCTACCACGATTCCTGCTTCCTGGGCCGTCACAATGGCGTTTACGATGAGCCTCGCAACGTGGCCAAGGCCATACCGGGCCTCAAGCTGGTTGAGATCGGCTCCCGCTGCCGCGAACGGGGCTTCTGCTGCGGCGCCGGCGGCGGCCACATGTGGATCGAAGAGAGCCAAGGCACCAGGGTGAACCACGCCCGCACCGATCAGTTCTTGGAGACGGGGGCCGATACTGTTGGTGTCTCCTGTCCCTTCTGCGCCCAGATGTTGGAAGAGGGTGTCCAAGCCAAGGGGCTGGCTTCCGAGAGACAAGTTAAGGACGTTCTCGAAATCTTGGCTGACAGCCTGGAGCTGTGATAACCCTATGCCGATAAATGAAGTGGAAGTAGTCAGCTCCTGCGGCGAATGCGGGACCGAGATTGAGACAATTACTGTCAAGAAGGACAACATGATGCTCTTCACCAGTGAGCTGGCATATTGTTCCAAATGCCAGGCTGACCGTCCCCAGGTCCGCGACGTGGCCGGCCGTTTGGATTCCATCGAGCAAGAGCAGAAGAACTACCCCCAATCCGTGCCCGCCGAACCCTTTCCGGACCGGAATGCGGGCAAATAAGGCCGGTTTCCATGCCTGACAAAGAGACCGTATTGGTCCTGACCAGCAACCTGTTCTTCATGCCCCGTATCGAGGCTGCCGCCGAAGCAGGCGGGTTGGACACCGTCAGCGCTTCCACCTCTGCCGCTCTCATGAAGGCCGTGGAGGCCCATGCTGTGCCGCTGGTGCTGGTTGACCTGGAGATGGACGAACCGGTCTGGACCGAAGCCCTGGAAAGCCTCAAGGCGGCCAAGACTCCAGGGACCAGGGTTGTTGCCTACGGCCCCCACGGCGAGCCGGACACCCTAAGGAAAGCCCGTGATCTGGGTAGCGACGCGGTTCTCATCAAACGGGACTTCTCCGAGGGCCTGATCGAGTTGTTGGCCAGCCGGGGCGCCTCGGCATCTGGCTGATTCCATGCTTGGGCGCGCCCGTTGGCTTTTGGTCCGCGTTCTCGTCGGGGCGTCTATCGCCTATGGAGTGACCTTCATCGTGCTCTGGACCCAGCTTGAAAAGCGGTTCGTGTTCTTCCCAGTAGCCGAGGTGCTATGCACGCCCAATGACGTCAATCTGCAATACGAGGACGTCCGAATACAGACCTCCGACGGCTTGGAATTGCGGGGGTGGTTCGTCCCCGGAGAGCCTGAGACTGCGTCCGGGCCGGATTCCAACGTCACCTGGCTGTGGCTTCACGGCAACGGCGGCAACATCGGCCACCGCATCGGAGAGCTGGCGTTGGCCCACCACCGGACCGGAGCCAACATCTTCATCTTCGATTACCGAGGCTACGGCGAGAGCGATGGAACCGCCTCGGAGCAGGGCACCTATCTGGACTCTCGGGCCGCGATCGAGTACCTAGCTTCCCGCCCAGATGTCGACCCGGACCGGATAGTCTACCTGGGCCATTCCCTGGGCGCGGCAGTGGCGTTGGAGCTGGCGTTGACCCGGCCGCCTATGACCATGGTGTTGGTATCGCCCTTCGCCTCGGTGCGCGACATGGCCAACTTAACCCTGCCCTTCCCGCCGGTGGGCTGGCTGGTCCGGAACCATTACGACAGCATCTCCCGCATCCGTCAGATCAACGTCCCGATCCTGGTGCTACACGGCGACCAAGACGGTACCGTGCCCATTTCCCAGGGCCGCAAACTCTACGACGCCGCCAACCAGCCAAAACGGTTCCAAACCCTGGAAGGGGCGGCGCACAACGACACCTACGAAGTTGCGGGGGAGCAGTATTGGGGGGCGATAGAGTCGTTCCTGTCGGAATACCAGTAACCTCCGAGTCCCTATAAATCACACCCCGGAGATGATCTCGGTCTCGTAATCCAGAAGTTCCAGGTCTCGGCGCGATTCTTCGACGAACGCGACCACCTTGGAGATCATCTCATTGGCGTGGGAGGGGTCGGTGCTTATGCAGCAGACCGCCAGGGTTAACCTCTGCCACAGGTCATGGTCCTCAACCTCCGCCACCGCCACGTTGAACGTGTTGCGGATACGGGCTGAGAGGGAGCGGGACACCTGCCGTTTGTCCTTGAGGCTGGCTGAATCGGGCAGATGGAGCATGATCCGGCAAACACCTAGGTGCAAATGAGTCTCCTGGCCGTGTTTGAAATGGGATTTGAATGGGTGGGTGCGTTCTTGACTAGCATTGAGCCACATTATAGATTATAGGTAACGGCATTCCGATTTAATGCCTTAAATTGCCCAACTAGAAGTCCGGGTTCACCCTCTGGCCGCCTGATTTGGTAATTTTGCCAAGAGGATGCCGTCGGTGAGGGAACTAAAACGCCATGCCGCCCAACTCCGATTCTCGACAGAGCCGCTCGGAAGTGCCCGAGGTCGTCATCAGTCGGCTTCCGCAATACGTGCGGATACTTAACCGCCTGCTGGAAGACGGAATACAGGTGGTTAGCTCCCAGCAGTTGGGCGAAAAACTCCAGGTAACTCCCGCCCAGATCCGCAAAGACCTCAGTTATTTTGGGCGATTCGGCAAACAGGGCCGCGGCTATAGCGTAAGCGACCTGTTGGACCGCCTGCGGCAGATACTGGGCATCAACTCCCCTTGGAACGTCGCCGTGGTCGGTGTGGGCCGCCTGGGCCGCGCGATCTTGAGTTATCCAGGGTTCAACCCCGACGGCTTTCACCTGGTGGCCGCGTTCGATTTGAATAACAGGGTCGTGGGCGAGACCGTCGGCGGGCTGGTAGTCCGGAAGATGGACGAGTTGGACCAGGTGGTGCAGCAAGAGAAGATCAGCATCGCCATCGTCGCCGTCCCGGTGGAATTCACCCAGAACGTGGTCGACCAATTGGTGGCATGCGGAGTGCGGGCCATCCTCAATTATGCGCCCATCACCCCGCAGGTGCGGGAGGGCATCCGCATACGCAACATCGACCCGGTCCTATCCCTCCAGTCCATGACCTACTACATCAGCGACGAATAGCGTCCCGCCCCGTGCCAACATGGCCTACCCGAGGAGTCCTTAGACGGGGTTAGGATGAGCGGATTTTGGGGTGATTCTCACCCTCACGCGGCGCCCCCGTCATTCCGGCGGAGGCCGGAATCCATGTACCCAGCCTGAAACCAACGTCCTGGAAAGCCTACCAGCTCATATTTGGCTGACCAGTGGGTTCCAGCTTTCGCTGGAATGACGGGGGATGCGCTTCCGTAGGGGCAGGTCTCCGACCTGCCCTATCCCGCGGCCAATATCTTCTCTGAAACGAAAGACCTTCCCTGCCATCAAACAGATGCCGGCCCCCGTTGAATCTGAGTCGATGGAGTGTGATGTACGCCGGGTAGGGCGGGTTGGAAACCCGCCCCTACGAGTGACCGCCGGGTTGGGGCGAGATGGAAGTCAGATCACCGGCAATCGTAGGCGCGGGTTTTTAACCCGCCTGGCTGTGGACCAGAAAGCCTCGAATCCCGAGAACCCGTTACTGCCAGGCACGTTTCAGTTCTCTGCGAGCATTGACCACCGGAGCGGAGCGGGTTAAAAACTCGCGCCTAGGTTGGGTGGTGGCATAATATCATCAGAAACAAAATGCCCCGTTCTTACTCAGAAGAACGGGGCATTTTTGATTCCTCGTTATGCGGCGGTCCCGCCAGAACCGGGAGGCGGTTGATTGCCCCGTGGCCTCCGTCGGCGCACCAGGTTTACCCGCACCTGTGCCCGTTGGAGGGAGCGCATGGCCCTTTCCAACTCCATCTCGGTGCCCCGGTTGGCCAGGCGGTCTTGGGCACGTTGGATGGCCTCTTGGGCGCGCGCTTCGTCGATCTCGTCGGACCGCTCGCAGGCGTCGGCCAGCACGCTGACCTTGTTGCCCAGCACTTCCATGAAGCCGCCGGACACCGCCACGTACATGTCTTCCTCTCCGGCCTTCTTGACCGTCAGCTCGCCGGGCTTGAGCATGGTCATCAAGGGAGCGTGCATCGGAAGGATTCCCAGTTGTCCGTCGAACCCGGGCGCGATCACCATGTCCACTTCATCCGAGTAGACCTGGCGTTCCGCGGTGATTATTTCCAGAGTCATTGGCATCGTTAATTTCTACCCTTGGGTCGCCATCTCGGCGGCCTTCTCAACCGCTTCGTCGATGGTGCCCACCATGTAGAAGGCCTGCTCGGGCAGGTCGTCGTGTTGGCCGGACAGGATCTCGGCGAACCCTCGGATCGTCTCCCTTAGCGGGACGTACTTGCCGGGCTGGCCGGTGAAGGTCTCGGCGACGAAGAACGGCTGGGTGAGGAATCGCTGGACCTTTCGGGCGCGGAACACGGTCTGTTTGTCCTCTTCCGAAAGTTCTTCGATACCCAAGATGGCGATGATGTCTTGCAGGTCCTTGTAGCGTTGCAGTACCTGTTGGACCTGCCGGGCCAGGTTGTAATGTTCTTCACCAACGATGCCAGGCTCCAGGATCCTAGAGTAGGAAGCCAGGGGGTCCACCGCGGGGTAGAGGCCTTGGGCGGACAATGCCCGCTCCAAAGACACCACGCCGTCTAGGTGGCCGAAGGTGGTCACGATTCCAGGGTCGGTATAGTCATCCGCAGGCACGTAGATGGCCTGGAACGAGGTGATCGAGCCGGCCCTGGTGGAGGTGATGCGCTCTTGCAGGGCGCCCATCTCGGTGCTGAGGGTGGGCTGGTAACCCACGGCGGAGGGCATCCGTCCCAGCAGCGCTGAAACCTCCATGCCCGCCAGGATGTACCGGTAGATGTTGTCGACGAAGAGCAACACGTCTTGGTTCTGCTCGTCGCGGAAGAACTCGGCCATGGTCAGTCCAGTGAGGCCGATCCGGGCGCGGACGCCGGGAGACTCGTTCATCTGGCCGAACACCAACACGGTGCTTTCCAGAACGCCGGAGGCCTGCATCTCGTGCCACAGGTCGTTGCCTTCCCGGGACCGCTCGCCGACGCCGGCGAATACTGAAACGCCCTTGTGAACGGCGCCGATGTTGCGGATAAGTTCCTGAATGATAACGGTCTTGCCCACGCCGGCCCCGCCGTAGGCCCCGATCTTGCCACCCTTCATGAATGGGGTGATCATGTCGAAGACCTTGATGCCGGTCTCCAGAATCTCAACGCTCTGAACTTGGTCGTCGAAGGGGGGTGGGTCGCGGTGGATCGGCCAGCGCGTGGCTGATTCCACTGGTCCCAAGTTATCGAGCGGATTCCCGATAACGTCGAACAGTCGTCCCAGGGTCTCGGGGCCCACCGGCACTAAAACCTTGGCGCCGGTGTCGTTGACTTCCACGCCGCGGGCCAGGCCGTCGGTGGCGCCCAGGGCCAAACAGCGGACCCAGTTGTTGCCGACGTGCTGCTGCACTTCAAGCACCAACTTTTCCCCAACGTTGTCCAACTCAAGCGCGTCGAACAGATTGGGCAGTTCGTCCGCGGGAAATTCTATGTCTACGACTGTTCCGATTACCTGGACGACTTTTCCGGTTGCCATTGGTTTCTCCTGAGGATTACTGGCTATGGAGGCGTGATTAGCCTTTTGCTAAAGGGACAGTTGCTATTAAATGCTTCTATCCTTTTTATTAAAGGGACGGTGGCTTATTTAGGCGCTTCTATCCTTCGAGGGCTATCTGGCCGCCGATCAGGTCTAAGAGTTCGTTGGTGATGCTTTCTTGGCGCAGTTTGTTCATCGTGAGCGTCAGGTCGCTGGCAAGTTCGCTGGCGTTGTCGGTGGCGGCGCGCATGGCCACCATCCGCGCTGATTGTTCGCTGGCAATCGCCTCCAATATGGCGTGATAGATCTGCATCTCCACGAACCTGGGAAGCAGGTTTTGCAGCACGGCTAGGTTGCCGGGCTCGTAGATGTAGCCCACGCTCTGGGCGGAGGTCAGTTCCGCAGGGGCGATGGGCAGAAGTTTCTCGATAACCGGCTCTTGGGTCATGGTCGAGACGTAATTTGTATAGGCCAGATATACCTCGTCGGTCTCACCCTCACAGTAGGAGTCGATGACCATGTGCGAGATGGCTTGGGTGTCGATCAATAGCGGTGTTTCGCCTAGGTCGGTGAATGTCGCTTTCAGGTCCTGATTGGTGCGGGCCATGAAATCACGGCCTTTGCGCCCTACGGCGATCGCCTGCACCGGGACTTGTTGTTCCAGTATGAATTGGCCAACGCGCCGGTTCAGGTTGGCGTGAAGGCCGCCGCACAGACCCCGGTCCGGGCTGATCATCAGAACAGTGGACTTTTCCACGGTGCGGACAGCCAGCAACGGTTGGGACTCATCTGGGTCGTCCATGGGCTGGGCGGCCAAGTTGGCGATAACTTCTTGAATCTTGGCCGAGTACGGCCTTCCTTCAAGAACGTTCGACTGGGCGCGCCGCATCTTGGACGCGGCAATCAGCGACATGGCGTTGGTCACCTTGGCGGTGTTGTCCACGCTGCGTATCCGGCGGCGTATGTCTCTAACGCTAGGCATCTATTTATATAACGTCCTGATTTTGGGCTAGCCGGTAAATGTCGGCTTGAATTCGTTGATCGCCTTGGTCAGGTTGGCTGACAGCTCGTCGGAGATGTCTTTGGTCTCCTCGATGGCGGCCAGGATGTCGGGGTGAGAACCGGAGACGTAGCGCAGGAGCTGGTCCTGGAACGCCCCTACTTTCTCGATCTCCACATCTTCCATCAGACCTTCATTCACCGCGAACAAGACAACCACTTCATCCGCCAAGGACAGCGGCACGTATTGACCCTGTTTCAGCACCTCGGTGGCCAGTTGGCCCCGGGCAAGCTGAGCTCTGGTGGCGGCGTCTAGGTCGGCGGTGCCGAACTGGGCGAAGGTGGCCAGTTCCCGGTACTGGGCCAAGGCCAGCCGAAGCTGACCGGCAACCTTGCGGATGGCCCTGGTCTGGGCCGCGCCTCCCACACGGGATACTGAAAGTCCCACGTTCACCGCCGGGCGTATGCCGGAGTTGAACAACTCTGGCTCCAGGTAGATCTGGCCGTCGGTGATCGAGATCACGTTGGTCGGGATGTACGCCGAAACGTCGCCCGCTTGAGTTTCGATGATGGGCAGAGCCGTGATGGAACCACCGCCGCTGGCTGCGTCGAGCCGGGCGGACCGCTCCAGCAAGCGGCTGTGCAGGTAGAAGATGTCTCCGGGGTAGGCTTCGCGGCCTGCCGGACGCCGTAGCAACAGTGACATCTGGCGATAAGCCCAGGCGTGCTTGGTCAGGTCGTCATAGACGATGAGCACGTCTTGGCCCTGGGCCATGAACTCTTCGGCCATCGCGCAGCCTGCATAGGGTGCGATGTACTGCATCGGAGCTGAGTCGGCCGCTCCGGCGGTGACGACGATGGTGTGCTCCATGGCGCCCGCGGCCTCCAGGGCACCCACAACCTGGGCCACTTTGCCCTGCTTCTGGCCGATGGCCACATAGATGCAGGTAAGGTCGCCGCCCTTCTGGTTGATGATGGTGTCCAGAGCGATAGCGGTCTTGCCGGTGGAGCGGTCGCCAATGATCAATTCCCGCTGGCCACGGCCGATGGGAATCATCGCGTCGACGGCCTTGATGCCGGTCTGCACCGGCTGGTCGACGGACTGGCGGGACACCACGTTGGGGGCCACTTTCTCGACGGACCGGGTGCCGGTGGTCGCCACGGGGCCCTTGCCATCTAGGGGCCGGCCCAAGGGGTCAACCACGCGGCCGATGAGTGCGTCGCCCACGGGGACTTCGATGATCCTGCCGGTGGAGCGCACGCGCTGGCCTTCTTTAACAGTGTTGGGGTCGCCCAAGATGGCCGCGCCAACGATATCTGATTCCAAGTTCAGCGCCAGACCAAGAACGTCATCCCCGAAGTCCAACAGTTCGTTGGAGCGGACTCCCTGTAACCCTTGGATGCTGGCAACACCGTCGCCCACTTGGACCACCGTGCCCACATCCACCAGGGCCAGATCTCCGCCAAATTCTTCGATCTGACGCTTGATAAGCGAGACTATGTCCTGTCCTCTGGTTGCCATCAGAGGTTCTCCTTTTGACTAACGATTAAGCCGGATATTGCTACGCCGAAGCGGCAATCTCCGTGTGTAAGCGGTTTCGTAGGCCGTCCAGTCTGGCCTTGGTGCTGCCGTCCAGCAGCCGGTCACCGATCTGGATCACCAGACCGCCCAGGATCGATTCATCGACCTTGGTGGTCAACACCACATCGCGGCGGACCAGTCCGGTCACGAAGGCGTTGATGCGCTCGGTTTCGGCGGCTTCCAACGGCACTGCGGTGGTGATCTCCACCCGCTGCCGTCCCAGGTGCCGGTCCAGCAATTCGGTGTAACTCGAATGCACTCCGGCGATGGAGTCCACCGAGTTCTTGGATACCAACAGGTCAACCAAATTACGCACCATGACATCCACGCCGGCCAACACCGTTGCGGTGGCCGCCAGCTTGTTCACGGCAGACATATCGGCGTGTTTCATGAGAGCGGTGAAATCGGCGTCTTGAAACGCCTCGGCCACCACTGCCAAGTCCTCGCCCCATTGTTCAACCTGGTTATTTTCCAAGGCCAGGTCGAAGATAGCCTGTGCGTAACGTTGTCCTGAGAGTTGCTTGGCCATGGGCGCTCTTAGTTCCTTCTCAGGCTTTCGCCTTCTTCCAATACCTGGGCGATGAGGCTCTCATGGGCCGTCCGGTCCAGAGAACTTCGGATCACCCGCTCGGCCGCGGTGATGGCCAGGTCGCCGAAACTGGCCCGGACTTCTTGAAGGGCGGTGTCCCGCTCCCTCGCGATGTCCGCTTTCGCCCGTTCCACGAAGGCCTCAGCCTCCTGGCGCGCCTTGTCCATCTCCTCGGTCCGGAACCGGTCCGCCGCTTCCCGCGTTTGGTCCATGATGCGTTGACCTTCACGCCGGGCCTCGTTGATCTGCTCTTGGATGGCCTCCTGAGAAGACGCGGCTTCCTGCCGCGCCAGGTCGGCGGCCTCAAGGCTTTCCCGGATACGGTCCGCCCGTTGGTCCATCAGCTTCAGTATCGGCTTGAAAGCAAACAGATACAGCAGTATCAGGACCAGCAGGAAGTTGACCAGGTATATCGCTAGGCTTGGGAAATGAATTCCCAATGTCTCTAACATATCAACCTACTCGTGACTCGGCTGGGCTCGGTTTGCCGGACCCAACCTGAAATTGAAACCACCTTAGAATATGAAACCGATCATGATTGCCGCGACCAGGGCGTAGATGCCCAAGGCCTCTGCGAAGGCGATGCCCAAAATCATGTTGGTCTGGATGCTGCTGGTTGCCTCCGGGTTGCGGCCAATCGCCGTCATGGCGGCGGCGCCCAATAGGCCGATGCCGATGCCAGGGCCGATCAGACCCAGTCCGATGGCGATGCCTGAGCCCAGCAGCCTTGCGGCTTCAGCCTCAATCTGGGCCAGCGGGATGTTTGCCAAAGCAAGTAGAGCTTCCATCGTCCTTCCTTATCTCCTTAGTTCCGTGCGTTCGTTTGTTTCGTGCGTTTGTTTAAGGATTCTAGTCTTGATTGGAGGCGTAGATCGCGAAGATCCCTCCCAATGCGGCCGCCGCGATTCCGACGACGGACAATACCATTAACAAGATCAATACATCCATTCTGCTACCTCTAGCCTATCGTCCCTTATTCGTGTCTAACCGGAGATGTCCGGTGATTATAACTGTCGTCTGCTTTTTCTGAAAATAAAACCTTTCTGAAAACGAAGCTTTTAATGGGCTTCCTCCGCGTGATGAGACGTGATCGCGATGGCCGCAAACACCAGCGTCAGACCAGAGAAGATGAGGGCCTGAATGAAGCCCACCAGCAACTCCAACCCATAGACGCCCACCGTGGCGATGAAGGGGACCAAGAAAGCCGACACCAAGACCAATATCTCGCCGGCGGTCATGTTGCCGAACAACCGGAAGGTGAAGCTGATCAGCCGCACCAATTCGCTGAAGCCTTCCAGAGGCCCAACGAAGAAGAAGTCCAACAGGTACTGGAAAGCGTCCAGTATCTGGAACTTGAATAACGCGATTATGCCTAGCTTCAAGCTCCCGATTCTAACGAACTTGGTGATGTAGGCCATGCCCAGCATCTTGAAGCCGAGCCATTCTACGAATACGAAGGACACCAACGCCAGAGCCAACGGCATGTTGATATCTGTGCCGGCCGGCCTGAGCAGGTGTATCTGGATGATGTCGCCGTCTTTGAATCCCAGCGCCGGGTAGATAGGCAGTAAGCCGATCCACGCGTTGATGATCACGAAGAGGAAGATGGTCGCTATGACCGGGAAGATCAGCCGGCTGTGTTCTTTGCCAACTGTGCCAGCCACGAAGTTCAAGAGGCCCTCGACGGCTATCTCGACGAAGTTCTGGAAGCGGCCTGGAACCAGGGCGGCTTTCCGCGCCCCGAGTATGAACAGACCTACCAAGAGGATGCTGGCGATCCAAGAAGAGAGGATGGCGTTGGTGATGATGAAGTTGTTGCCCTGATAGGGGCCCTCATCCACCAATGCTTCGATGATCTCGTGCTGTTCGTGGCTTAGGAGGTCGCCGCCCTGCCCCAGTTCAGCGTCTTCCCCGGTGATCTCACGCATCAGTCTACTGAGCATCGCAGTGTCACGATCGGTGATGGTCTCTTTCTCTAGGATCTCCTCTATTTCTTCCGCGAAGAGGAAATTCCGGTAGTGGATGCGGTCCGCGGTGGGGAAAGTAACCTGGGCGGGGAGGTGGACGGCCGGCTTGGGGATGAAGGGGCCCTCGGCGGTTTCTCCGGTTAATTTGTCTTCTTCAGACTGGGTGAGGCCGGCGCCGATGGCTCCGGTAATAAGTCCTGCAATAGCCAACGCCAAGACAAAAATGAGACCTAAGGCGATGAATTTGCCTGCGCCGGAATCCACTATGGATTCCCTCCATTGCTAGGGGACTTATCGTCCGGTTCGCCAGATTGTTCGGGTGTTATCAACGGCTGAATCATCTTGAAAAGGCCGTAGAAAGCGGCCGTCGTCCCGAGCAGAATCCCCAGCAGAGTGAACAGAGGTTTGAGACCGAGCCATTTATCCAGGAGTACCCCACCAACCACACCAACAACGATGCAAGTGGCGACGTACCAACCGAGCCCAGTCAGGCGTAAGGCCAGGAGTCTCCGATTCATGTCTCCGCCAGAGCGTTGTGAATAATATCACTAAGCATTTTAAAAGTCAATTGAGGCTAGCTTTACGAATATCGTTGGCCCGTTAAACATAAAACAGCCCCGTCCTTCCGCGAAAGGACGGGGCTGTTTGTTACATCGCATATTTTCCTGGGGTTAGCGGGCGCCCGACTGCTTGCCGAAGTCCTCTAAGTCTAAGGAATCAATGAAATCAGTGAAAGCAGACATGCTTTTTAGCTCTTCCGGCTTCACTTCTGCCGGCTTATCAGGTGCGGGACCTTCACCAGGAGGGCCCGCGGCGGCTGTATCCTGCCCCAACGGTTTGCCAGTTTCCTTGTCCAGGTGGATTCCCGCCTTGTCCATGACCTCTTCGTTGGCGTAGATCGGCACCTTGGCTCTAACAGCCAGGGCCACGGCGTCACTGGGGCGGCAGTCGATCTCCTTCGATTCGCCGTTGGCCTTGATGGTGATCTTGGCGTAGAAGGTATCGTTCTGGAGGTCACTGACCAAGATATGGTCGATGGTCCCGCCCAGACAGTCGATTATGGTTCCCAGTAGGTCGTGGGTCAGAGGCCGGGGGACGCTCAGGTCCTGAAGTTTCACTGCGATGGCGTCAGCTTCAGCCGGTCCGATCCAGATCGGCAGATAACGGTCTGATTCTTTCTCTTTGAGAATCACGACGCGCTGATAATTCTGTGGGCTGACCCGGATGCTGTCTACGGTCATCTCGAGCATTGAATGTGGTGGCCTCCGAAATTCGTCCGTTGCTCTGGCAAAATTGTAGTCCTAGCGCAAATTGCGTGTCAACCCGAGTCACGCGTGATTCGTGACTGGAGAGACTTCAGGTTATGTCCAGGTTTCGATCGATACCACCCAGATCGAACCTAGGTCGACATAAACGGAATTTAATTCGATCAGGAGTTGTTAGATAAAATGTTTATATCGGCCCCACATCATGCCCCGTCGGTCCTACCTCGCAACCGACTCTACCCGCGCCGACTCTAATTGTATAATAACGGCCTGCAGATCGATGAACTTGATTCCGGTCTTGCCGGCGTCCCCCGGAGGACTTAATGCCTAGGACTAAGAACAACAAGAAAGACGCCGATCTGGCGTCTAGATTCCGAGTGGAGTGGGACCGGACCACCTGGCAGCGGGACCTGGAGTCATTCGCCTTCCAGTGTACCGACGAATTAACCCCCCTCGACCATTTCATCGGCCAGGACCGGGCCCAAGAGGCGATCCGCTTTGGCCTGGAGGTCGATAAGCCCGGTTACAACCTATTCGTAACCGGCCTGACCGGTACCGGAAAGACCAGCGCGATCAAATCTCACCTCCAAAGCATCGTCGACGACTTGGACCGCCAGGAGAAGCGCCGGCCCATCAGCGACTGGGCTTACGTCTATAACTTCGAAGATTCTGACCGCCCCAACGCCATCCGCCTTCCCCGGGGCACCGGCAAGGTCTACCGGCAACAACTCGCCGCCGCGCTGCGGACCCTTCAAGATGAGATACCCAAGGTCCTGAAAAGTGAAGGCTTCGAGTCCCAAGTCCGTGGCCATGAGGAGACCGACCGCAAGGCGACCCAGGAATTGATGAGCGGCTTGGAGCAGGCCGGGCAAGAGGCGAACTTCGCCGTTCAACTAACGCCCAACGGGATCACGATCTTCCCCATGATCGAAGGTCGACCCATGACCCCGGAAGAGTACCAGGCCCTGGAGTCTGAACCGAAAGCAGCCATCGACGAAGTGCGGGCGCAGTTGATGCAGCAGACTCAAGACACCATGGCCAAGATCCGGGAACTGGAGAAAGCCTCGGCCCAACTCCTACAGGAACTGGAGCGCAGCGCCGGGGACCAACTGGTGGACCAAGTTTTCTTCGACCTGCATGCCCAATCCCAGGACATTCCGGAGATGCAACATTTCCTGTCCCACCTGGGCGAATACGTCCTGAACAACATCATTCACTTCAAGGAATCGGATGCCCCCAAGTCCATGATTTCAGGAGTGCCCGGGATACCTGGGATGCCTCCGGGTCCGGCGGCAGGTGGCGCCGCCCTGGGAATCAATCCCTTCCTGCCCTTTGAATTGAACGTGCTGGTGGATAACAGCGGGGTGGAAAAACTGCCCATCATCATCGAGGCCAATCCAAATTGGGGCAACCTGTTTGGCCGCATCGAACGGCGAGCCTTGATGGGCACCTACGTCAGCGACCATGGCATGCTGAAACCCGGCGCGGTTCACCTGGCCAACGGCGGCTACCTTGTATTGAACGCGCGCGATGTCCTGATGGCGCCCGGCGCTTGGGAAGGCCTGAAGAGGGCCATACGCAACCAGGAAGCCCGGTTGGAAGACCCCGCCGAGCAGACAGGGCTGTTCACCCCCCAGGGGCTTAGGCCCGAGCCGGTGCCCTTGGATTTGAAGGTGATCGTCACTGGAGACGAGAGCATCTACCGCCTGCTGACCTCCTCCGACAACGAGGATTTCTGGGACCTGTTCAAGGTCAAGGCGGAGTTCGATTACCGGGTGGACCTGAACGAAGAGAATATGATGGCCTACTGCGCCTTCATCTGCCGCACCTGTGAGGAGGAAAGCCTGCTGGCCTTCGACACCGGAGGCGCGGCACGGGTCTTGGAATTTGGCGCGCGCCAGGTTTCCGATCAGACCAAACTGTCCACCAGGTTCGGGCAGATAAAAGACCTGTTGATCGAGGCCGATTACTGGGCCCGCAAGGACGACGCCGAAACGGTCCAGGACCACCACGTTCAGCAGGCCATCAGCCAGAAGGTCTACCGGCTGAACTTGGTGGAAGAACGCCTTCAAGAGATGATCTCCGACGGCTCGCTGCTGCTGGATGTCGACGGTGAAAAGGTGGGGCAGATCAACGGGCTGGCCGTCTACGACCTGGGCGACTTCAGCTTTGGCCGTCCCTCCCGGATCACAGTCCAGACCTTCGCCGGCCGGGAAGGGTTCATCAATATCGAACGCGAAGCCGACCTGAGCGGCCGCACCCATAACAAAGGCATCTTGATACTGAGCGGGTACCTGGGCGCCAAGTTCGGGAAGGACCGGCCACTAACGCTGTCGGCCAGTATCGCCTTTGAGCAGTCCTATGACGGTGTGGACGGCGACAGCGCGTCATCCACGGAGCTCTATGCCATCTCGTCCAGCCTATCCGGGCTGCCCCTCCGCCAAGACATAGCCGTCACCGGGTCAGTGAACCAGAGGGGCGAGATACAGCCCATCGGCGGCGTCAATCAGAAGGTCGAAGGGATGTTTGATGTCTGCCGGGCGGCCGCTGGTCTCACCGGCACCCAGGGAGTGCTTATCCCGCACCAGAACGTCAAGAACCTGATGCTGAGGGACGATGTGGTGGAGGCCATCAGGGAAGGGATGTTCCATATCTACGCCGTAAAGACCATCGACGAAGGCCTGGAGGTATTGACGGGTGTTCCCGCCGGGGAAGCCGACGACACCGGGGCCTACCCCGAGGGCACCGTCAACTACCTGGTCGCCAAACGCCTGGGCGAACTCAACGACTCCATGCGCGGCTACTTCCAAGGCCTGATCTCCAACGGCAGCTAGGTTCAAACGCCACTCCCGCACTCCCCGTCATTCATTCCGGCCCAAGCCGTAATCCATGATGGCGTGGTTAGGTGAACTTTGACTGAGGCAGGCTGCATGGATTCCGGCGTAGGCCGGAATGACGGGGGTGGAGGGCTGCATCTTTCTTGTATCCGTTCATGGTGAGCCCATCTATCCACCGCTAGAGGTGGTCTCAGTTTCCCTCGAACAAGAACTTGACTGATGCGCGCCCTTCGACGGAGCTCAGGACGAACGGACTTAGGGGCTGCTGGTACATTTCGTCGTGCATCTATAACTCCAACCGTTCGTGGTGAGCCCCGTCGAACCATCGCTTGGGGTGAACCTAGTTTCCCCCTGAACAAGCGATCGGGCGGTTTGCATGACAGGGAACGGCCTACCCGTCATCCCGGCGGAAGCAGGAAGGTGGATTCACATTTGGAGTGCAACACTTGATCCCGGAATACCTCGGCGGGAGTGAGGAATCCGAGGCACTTACGTGGGGTATTATCATACGCCCGCATGATCTC